>Ga0116228_10006223_pt1 | contig 10660 bp, 2 predicted proteins | sample S1TSphfallax_2_FD_89694 | JGI IMG/M metagenome (GOLD analysis project Ga0116228, IMG submission 89694) | Host-associated microbial communities from peat moss isolated from Minnesota, USA - S1T2_Fc - Sphagnum fallax MG | ecosystem: Host-associated > Plants > Peat moss > Unclassified | place: USA... | reverse complement strand
TACATCCAAGACTGAGGAATTTAATCATGGATAATAAACATTGAGATAGTATGCCAATGTGTGAGAGGACATTGTCAAGCAATGGGCATATGTTGTTGAAGAACCGCTGACATTGGCATCATCTCTCTGTTCTTTTCCCTGTTGGAAGCATCAAACAAAGTGATGTGGTCAGATTGGATGTCACACATTTTCCAGATTGAAACTGATATGTGGCCCAGGATTGATGCACATTTCCCTCTGGTGTTTAGGGCAGAAGTAAATGCATTGTTAAGCTCTTTTTGGGTGTGCAGACAGCAATTAGGGATTCTCCAATTACATTAGTGTGTGGAGTATAGTTTGTGTCCATGATCTTTTGCTGGGAAGAGTGATTTTTGAGGTTACAACTGCCTTCCTTTAGGTCTCTATGTGTAGAGATTTGTTAAATGACAAAGCCAGGCATGCATTTCTATCTCTTAATCTTGTACCAAAGAGTGCAGTTTGCAGGTTGTGCAATCATGAGGCGAGCGGAGAATCTGCAACAGGCAGCAGCACCACTGAACAATTACCAGTTTGATTTTGAACTTGGACCAGGTCTATCAAAACCACAATCAACTGGGAGCTTGAGAGATCAGAAAAAACAACCCACAAATACTTCATCTCAGGCACCTGGAGGTTGGTCAGCATCCTCAAGTGGCTTGGGGCCAAGCCAAACGCAAAGATCAGACCAGAGCTTTGAGTTTTTGAGCCAATCTCAGCCAGGGGCATCTAAACCGAATTTATATGGTAGTGGTATGCCAAGTCAGTCCAAACCTACTGGTCTTGCAAGTACACATGAATTTCTTGGTCGTCCAAATGCGGGTGGAGTCACGTCAACTGGGACTGGAGATGGCTTTTATAGCAATTCAAAATCTGTAGCCGGTAACCTTTATGGCACAGGTGGGGTTTTTGGGCAGCCACAATCAAAAGGGGTGGATCTTACAGGCAGGAGTTGGGGACAGATTCCAACATCTAAATCAGTAACTGGAATTCCAGGTATAGCTACTTCAAGTAAGGAGGATGTGTTTGGGGATCTGCTGGGGGGTGCCTTAGGACGATCATCTGGGCCTCTAAAGCAACAGAACTCAGCACCGTCAGGCCTACATGGAGTGGGCAACTTGAAATCATCACTCCCAGAGAGTCGGGCAGAGACTGCTAAGAAGACACCAGCTCCACCTGCTGTTTCCTCAGGAAGATCATCTTTTTCATACACAGCCATGTTCAATAACCCTCCACCCGCTAAACAGGCCTCTCCAGAACCTTTCTCTATGGGTGCAAAGTCCCAATCAAAGGTGGATCCCTTTGCAGGTCTCTCATTCTCAAAGCCCAGTTCTGGTCCTATTGGTGCCTCAGGTCCAAAGACTGATCCATTTGCCCCTTCTGTGGATCCATTTGTGTTTGCCAGTAACTCACAAACTAAAGCCCAACCACAATCATCTAGAGCTCCAAGTTCTAGACCTGCAGCCTCAGGCATTGACCAGTTTTCAACATTGTTCGGTTCTGGCAAATCCTCAGTGTCTAGAGCCCGTGAGGACCCGCTTGAAGCAATGCTCTCAAGTTCTCAGGCACCTTCTATTGCAAAAGCCAGTGATCCAGTCCATGATGGATGGGGTGAGGTTTTTGGTGCTGCTGCACACAGCAACTCTTTTGAGAATGAAGGTGTTACAACAGAGTTGGAAGGTCTTGGTCCCCCTCCTGCAGGTGTGACTGGGAGTGCAGCATACCAGAAAGGCAACACCTTTTACAAGGAAGGGCAGTTCCCGAATGCCATAAAGTGGCTTTCCTGGGCGATGGAGCTGCTGCAGAAAGAGGGGGTGAACAATGCTACTCTTTCTGAAGTAATCACTTGCCGGGTTTCGTGCTATAAAGAGATTGGTGAATACAAGAAGGCTCTTGCTGATTGCACCATGGTATTGTCACTATTCTACTACATGAAATGGAAACCTGTTGTCCAGTTATAGAGTGGATTTTACCAGCAAAAAAATACTCTTAAGAGACTATCACACTAACATCAGGCCATCACTGTGTGTTACTTTTCTTTAGCTTCACATCCTTCATCCTCTTCCATGTGTTTTTTGTTCTCCCCATACATCTCTCCCTGTCTCTCTCTTTTTTTCTGTGAATGTGTTTTTTCTCTGTTCAAGCATGCTAGGCTTCCTTTGATCTTTGTTCATGTCCTAGCCAGCACAATGGTTTAAGTATTCCCAGTTACTGTCTGGATTCTGAAAAGTTCCATATACTTGTTGTCTGTAGTGCAATAAGCTGTATGTACACAGGTCCATCATGTACATGTATCTCATGTGATGCTTGTGTTGGGTGTGCCTGGTGATTTGGGTACAGGCATGTGAGATGGATGAAGGCAGTGTTGAGAAACTAATGCAGCGGGCACACTTATATGAGAGTATGGAGAAATATAAGCTAAGTGTGTCAGACTTAAAGAAAGTCTTAAAAATTGAGCCTGGTCATCGAATGGCAACCCTCACCCTTAACCGACTCATTAAAATGTTGGATTAGCATCAAGCCCTAGGTCTTAACCTTCAGATTTGTTCTCTGCTAGATCTCAGCCACTGTCTCAATACATATATCTTCAGTATTTTAAAGTGTAGTATTATCTGGCTTCAAGCTGCTTTCTGCAATAAAAAAATTTGCCTTTTAAACAGCACATTGGATACTTAGGCAGCAGAGTACTCAAGACACCGTTACTGTTCTCTTTGTTTTCATCCCGGGTTCCTGCAATGTCAAATGCTGCAGAGCTGATGGAGAAAGGTGGTGTACATCACTTTCATGTGGTGCCATTTATAATATACCCTGTGGTGCCTGTTATGGTTACAACCATTCTTTGTCCTTGAGGCACTAGTTATGTACATTTGAGTTTGCAAGCTTCAGTGAAGCTTTCATTTGCTTTTAGTGGTGTGTTCCTTCTTTGTTCCCATTCTTACAGTTTTCCTTTCCAGGTGTCAATCTTGAGCATGTTTGAGCATTGGGATCAACTCTCTATGCTGCAGTTTTGGAAATTTCATGTGTGGATGTAGTTGAAGCTTTCCTTGACCACTTTGCAGTCATATCAGGAAAACACACACAATTGGGTTTGAGTAGTCTAGGCTTAGGGTTTACAGGAGGAATTAAGCCTAAACCACACAAGTTCTATTCATCAAGCATTTACATACTACTTGCCAAGCTAGTACCACATGGAATCCTATTCAATTTTCATTCACAATTGGAAAATTTGTTTGGATTTTAAGGGTTTAGATCAATGGTGAGGGGGTTTGTGATGTTTATGGTATCTTAAATTTCTAACAAAGATGGGCACCACCACCAAACATTGGTCTCCTTTTCCTAATGTTGCTAGTGTTGCAATGGTTTCCTCATTCTCCTACTACATTCAACTCCTCATGCTTTTAACTATTGCATTGTCATTCAAACTACGTACTCTAAATTAAGCTACCTTCAGCTAGACTACCAACTACATTGAACTTTTGTTATTACAACTCTAGTTATGAAATGTCACTTTCAAGCTTCTTAAGCGTTCATTAGTAAGTAGCACTAGGCCCCCTTCTTTGGCCCTAACAATGTTCATTTCCTTCTCTTGATCTACTAGTTACTACCATCTTAAACATTATGGTGTGCGATGCAGATGGCACGGCATGGCAAAGAGTGATGGTCATCTCCTTTCTCTCATCTATTGTTCCTAAATGATGGCCATCTTTTTTTTTAATATGTTGTTCTAAATGATGGTTATCTCCTTATTTCAATTGTTTGCCTTGGTTGTCTCCTACTTCTAATGCATTGGCCTTGGTGATAGTCGTCTCCTTTTTCTTGTTGCGTACTTGATGATGGTCGTTTCTTTCTTGTTTGTTGTACTTAATGATGGTCATTTTTTTCTTTTTATATGTTTGCTCTATTGATGGTCATTTCCCTTTTTTCTTATGTTGTATTTGACAATGGTTGTTTCTTTCTTTTGATGTGTACACCTCAAAAATGGTCTTTTTTGTTTTTTAATGTGTTATTCTTGGTGATGGTCATTTCCTTTTAATGTGCTAACCCTATTGATGGTCATTTCTTTCTTCTCGTTTATTGTACCTTGTGATAGTTGTCTTCTCCTTGTTTGTTGTACTTAGTGATGGTCATTTTCTTCTTTTTATGTGTTTGCCTTAAGAATGGTTGTTTCCTTTCACAAGAAGAAATCTTATCCTTTTCCACCCTTACACATTGTGACTGTTATTCAATCCAATTACATTGTAATAACATTTGACCATTTTAAATTTGTAAGTGCCTTGTTGGACTAATTAATGATCAATATTGTTTATAATTGTTACATTCATTATTTTATTCACTTATGAATATAATTTGGACCCTATTTTATTTTTAATATTTCAAATTGTTGACATGCAAATAGAAATAAATTTTAACTTTATTTACACAATCCATTATATATTGTGATTTTTTTATCATCTCATCAACTATCAATATGGCACATGAGTTGAACCATCATCTTTTGACATGTTGAAACCATTATTCAAATGTTGCATATTACACCTATTAATATGTATTCAAACATACATAATAGTCCAATGTTTCACATTCAAATTTGAATGGATTAATGAGTTTTTTCACATTCTTGAACTATCAACATTTACATATAAGTTGAATCATTCACTTTGAATGTGTTAAATTCATTAGTCATGAGTGGTATTTTCAACTCACCACAATTTTTTTAATGGATTTTTAAAATTTGACAAGTCTCACATTTATATTTGAATGGGTTAGTGATTAGGTCAAAATGTTCATGCATGCAAAGTCTAAGATGGATGCAAACCTCTAAATCATATTTGGGCTCCACTTTACTTTGCACTAACAATGATTAAATTATTTCTTGTGGACATAATAATTTTGTTGTATTCAGTTTTTTCTTTTCAAAAAATAAAATTTTATAAATTTCACTATGTGTCATTTTGTTTCATTAATTTTATTTTTTCATTCTTGTCAACGAAAGTTTGACTCATTAAATAAATCCACAACAAGATACAAACAAAGAAAAACATTAAAATGTTACAAAACAAACAACACGAAACGATCTTTAAATGAAATTTGATCTATGATGAATTATAATATGGAATGGCTCTAGAATTGTCACAATGACAATCATGAAAATCCCATCCTACATAAACTAGTTCTAATGAAACATTATTAGTAGAATATTAAATTGTTGTCCATTTATGTAAATTAAAAGACATGTTTTTCCCCTAGTTTCTTTTAGGCATCATGGACAAGTTTTTAAATTACGAATGTTCATGATGCCACATAAAAAAAGCCCAAAACTAATCCCTAAAATTTACCCCTTTTTCTTGGTGTATGAGAATAATAATCCATGTTTAAAAAAACTCAATAATGTTTTTTAATCAAGTTTAAAAACTCATTGTAGAATTATAACATTTTTTAAAATGGAAAATTTTGATTATTTTATTAAAAATTATTTTGTTGATGTTGATGGCCCCTTTTTATGTTCCCAAAATGGTGGAATTCAGTTACATTATTAATATTTATTTTTAAATTTTCAAAGAAATCTGATAAGATTTATAATAATTTCAAAGATTCAACTTAAAATTTTTCAAATAAATTTGATGATGGACTTGTTATGTGTTTAAGGTTGGAGATATTACAATTTTATTTTTTTAAGAAAACATTCAAAATAACCTTTTTCTTTCAAATTTGTGATATCAAGTTATTAACAAATTTTTTCTAGTATACATTTTTTTGAATTAACACTATTTTTTGCATTTTTTTCCCAATGAGAATTGCCAAGTTGGGAACATTAAAATTTTAAAAAAAAAAAGATGATGGTTGAGGGGGGTGGGTTTAATCCAACTACTAATGCAAAAATATCACCAAAGTATGTTGTTTTTACTTTTATAGAAAAAGCAAAGGGAAAATATATTCTTACATCATTAAAAGATTTAAAAAAATATGTTGCAATATTTTTTTCAAAGTTCTATAATTAATCATTTGTATTAATGTATGATTCATGTTGCAAATCAAATGTGGTCTTGAAAATGAAATATATTGACTATTTAATTAATGTTTCTTCTTGTGACTAATTTTTACCAATTTAAGGGGGCAAAAAGATCAATAAATAAATCAATCAATCAAATTAATAATATATATCATTATTATTTTACAATAAATTATAATAGGTAGTCATAATATTGAAGGATTTAAACAAGTTTCCAACTCCACGACTTGTTTATAACCAAATGTGGTTAAATCTTCATATGGATGATTGCCATTTTAGCAACATTGTAATAAATAAATAAATAAATAAATAATGCCTCAATCATGTTAAAGAAAATAAAAAGTTGCAAATTTTCAAAAATGGACATATTTTATGTATTGAAAATAACATTGTTAAATATTTAATAAATGCATTCTTGAATTCACATTGAATTACAAAGATTGTGAGTCAATTTAAACAAAAAAAAATTGTAGATTGATTCATAATAAATTTTTTTAAACCTTTTAAATTGAATATTTATAAATACATTTTTTAAACATACATTATTGAATAAGCTTCAAGATCATGTTTTCATTTGTAGCATTTGAATAATTGGAAGAAAAAAAAGTATGTTAAAACATGAATTTTCTAATACAATTTCATGCCAAACATAATAAAGTTAAACTTTCTATTTTTTGGTAATAAATTTTTCAAGTGGTTTGGTGGTTAAAACCTTGGTGCACCTCCATGAGGTCTTATGTTCAAACATTAGAAGAAATATTGTCCATTTTTACCATATTTTTGTGATTACTATACGACTAATGTCCAAATCAACTAATTTTACAATTAACAATGTGTTAGTCCTACATGTTCATGTAATTGCGACCTATTGTAATCGCATATGCAACTACAAGAAGGGTCGAACCAAATTCTAATTGTAGATGTGACTACAACTTATGACTAATATGATTTTCATTGAAAATGTAGATGAAAAGTGAACAATGTCATCCAATTTTGATTACATTCATTGATGGATTATAACATAATTGTTTTTCAACTACAAATGAAAGGTTTTTCAACTGCAATAATATATTCTACCACATGAACAAAGAAACATAGACCACATATGGCAAATTTTGCTATTTCAATTGGACTATTATCACTTCAATGTATCAATCCATGGGTCTTCCATAATATAATATCTAATAGCTAATACTTTGCTAGAAAAAGCTATTACAACCTAGTTGGTAAACTAAACTAACTAAGCTTAATAGGTTACATTAAACTAAATAGGCCTACGTACATTGGTAACTTAGCCTAGCTTGCATATTTAATTAATTGGTTTAAGTTATTTATAGGTAATAGTAGGTTAGTTTATTAGGTGTAGCTAATAGGTTAGGCTATGAAAGTTAAACCTAGTTAGGTTAGGTAAGCTAGGTAGGTAGTTGGTAGGCTAGGTCATTAATTAATTGGTAAACTATGTAGTAGGTAGTAAGTAGGAATATAGGTAGTAGGTAAGTAGGTAAGCTAAGTAAAAGGTATTTTATTTTGTGGATATGTCATAATGCTTTTGTATTAATTGATAAAATAATTAGTTATGTTAAAAACTTAATTTATTAAATGTAGGCTATGTAATAGATAATAGGTATGTAACCTAGGTAGTATGTAATAAATAGGATAGGTACTAGTAGGTAGTAAGTAGGTAGGTAAGCTAAACAAAAGGTTTTTTATTTTGTGGATATGTCGTAGTGTTTTTGTATTAATTGATTAATTAATTAGCTATGTTAAACAATTAATTTACTAAATGTTGGCTAGGTAATAGATAATAAGTATGTAGCCTAGGTAGTATGTGATAAGTAAGATAGGTAGTAGTAAGTAGTATGTAGGTTAGGTAATAGATAATAGGTATATATCCAAAATAATATGTAGTAAGTAGGATACATAATAAGTAGTAAATAATTAAGTTAAGTAATAGGTATTTTATTGTGTTCGTATGTCATAGTGTTTTTATAGTAATTGATTAATTAATATGGTAGGTTAATTTGTAGGTAATAGGTAGTAAGTTGGATAGGTAGTAATAGTTAATAAAAACAATAAATATTTTATTGTGTGGATATATGGTAATTTTTTGTATGGGACAAAGGATGTGATAGTGTTGTAATGTTGTAGTGTTTTCCTTCATTATAATTATCCCATATCCTTTGTCTACAACTTCAAACTTGTAAAGTATATAAGTAGGTGAAGGAATGGATTAAATTCATGGTATGCACTATAAACATAATGCATGTGCTAATTGAGATGACCCAATCAAAAGGCTTATCCCCAACAAAATAAATAAGATCCTACCTCCCTGTTTAGCCTATGTTAGCTTATTCTACCTTAACCCAGATTAGAATAAGTTGCCTATTATAGTTTAACCTAGGACACCAATAAATAATATTTGGAAAAGCAGCATTAGTTGAAAAACAGTAATTATATAAGCTATATTTATCGAACAAATAAAGGTCAAATAAGGAAAAGGCCGCAGATCTTCGAGGTCTAATGATTACATAATTCCAAGTTCCAATTTGTATGGATAGAGGGACTTGAACCCCCACGAACATTATGGTCACCAGAACCTAAACATGGCATGTCTACCAATTCCATCATATCCACCAAAACTTGATTTAATTTGCGGATTTTTTTTTAAAAAAAAATTATCAGACCTTCATGGCCTAAATACTATTTCAAATGATGATGATAGCTCAATAGCCCTTGTATTACCAAGCCAATCTATAATTACAGTCATATGGGCCTTTGGCCCTCTTATCAAACTATAATCAAAGTTACACCATATTTGGGCCAAAGGCCTTGTAGGTTATGTTGTGTTTTGCAGTTTTTTAATTGTGCCTATAGGTAAAGTCGTTTTTCGTAGTTCATCATTAGAGAGATACAATAGACTAAATTTTCTTATTAATGGTCTACAAGTCATATTTTTATTTTTCGTTTACAGGTGTGACACTATCTAAGCATCATATCTCTTCGCTCGCATATTTGAATTGAGGATAAACTATAATTAATTAATTCAATAATATTATTACAATAATTATTTTATAATTATAACATAACTAAAAATATAATTATTACAAAAAAATACTTATAATTATAATATTTAATTATTAGAATTATAATATATCTTTTTTAACAAACAAAAAATTGTCACATGTTTTATGGCCATTGGCTTTTTAAATGACCACATGGTTAAATCCTAACAATGGCACATTTGTTACCATGTGATTATCCCAAATGTAGTCGCAAATTGGGGTTCCATGTCATACTAAAGATCATCGATGGCAATGGATGAGAAATTTTGGCCTAGTCGTAAGGTTTGTGACTACACTTTCAACTTCATGGCCATGTCATGTCTTTTGTGACCAACTATCTTATGGCACGTGTCTAGAGCAACTAGGCTATTTTTAGTCACATGTGTCCATTACAATTGTAAATGAATCACAAATTCAATTGTTGATATTCAAATTTCTTTTAGTGAAACCTTAGTGGATGTATGCAATAATATACCTTGTATAAATGTAATACACAAACATTTACATCATGGCAAATGACAAATGTAAATACAAATTACACATACATCATGGTGAATTGTGTTAAAACATTTTTGTTGACAACACCAAAAAAAGAAAAAAAACTTTTAAAAAATTTCAAAACATAGTATTTTTGTCACTACATGCCATGATAAAAATAGAAATTTTGATTCCATGATGTGTTGATGGTCATTTCTTTTTTTTAACATGTGTTCATTGCGTTTGCCTTGGTGATGGTCATCTCTTTTTGATTTGTTGTTTTAATGATGGGAGCCTATTAATGATGGTCATTCCTTGGTGATGGTTCTAATTGACCTCCTAATTTCTATTGTTTATTCAAAAAAAAATTAGGTATATATAGGTATGTAGGTACATAAATAGGTAGGTAGGTAGATAAATAGATTGATAAATAGGTAGGTAGATAGAAGGTAGGTAGCATGTAAATAGGACATATTTTGGTAAGTGGATAGGTAGGTAGCCTAGTAGGCATGATAAATAGGTTGGGTAACTAATTTAATATCGCTAATTTGATTAAACCATGGGCATTTTGAAAGACCATTTAAAAAATTTGTTTCTTTTGATTAATTATATGATTTAACACTTGGTCAAAATGGTCACTTTAGTTTTAAAAACCAATTAAAAGAACCATGTGTCTTTCATGTCTTATGCTTTTAGTCAAAGTGGACATCTTTTTGGTCAATGACATTTTAATCAAATTGAACCTTTTGAAAAGCCATGACTTCTTGTAGTGCTTGTGTTTTTTTATTTGAGTCAATGGGATTTATGTTTTGCAGGTATCAATGTGGTTATGGGCCAAAGGACCACTGTGGACACCCCAACCAAAGAGGTCAATAAAACATGGTTGTTTAGCTCATTTTTCCATGAAAAAGTTTTACACATGGTCCAATGTGGTTGAAATCACCTTCTACCATTGGGCCCACACCCAAGCCAACCAAGATCCTACCCATGATGCATGTGAATTGGGATCGATAGCACATATGTTTTTGTATGTTTTGCATGTGTCCTAGAAATTAAAGGATTTTATATGGACACAATTGGGGTTGGGATACACAAT
>Ga0116228_10006221_pt1 | contig 10665 bp, 8 predicted proteins | sample S1TSphfallax_2_FD_89694 | JGI IMG/M metagenome (GOLD analysis project Ga0116228, IMG submission 89694) | Host-associated microbial communities from peat moss isolated from Minnesota, USA - S1T2_Fc - Sphagnum fallax MG | ecosystem: Host-associated > Plants > Peat moss > Unclassified | place: USA... | reverse complement strand
GCCTTTGTAAGCCATTCTTCGGCCAGCTTGAACAACAAACCCATGTTCCTTCCATTCACCTACAGCAATGACAACAGGAACAATTAAAAGAATGAGAAAATAATTATGGACTGTGAAAAATATATTTACTTTGAAGGTGTTTTAAATGATGCCACGTGGCGCTCTGAAAATTCAGATTCCGTTTTGAGGCCTCAGGCCTACCTCCACTAAAAAAATGCACAAGACATTGTAGCAAGGTCCTTGCAAATACTAATCAACAAAATTAAACCGCTACTTGAAACAAGCTTTGGTGTGCATCAGGTTACCTTTCCTTTTTTCGCTGCGCAACGCCAGGATGGCCACCCACGTTCTTCTGTTGAAGTTCAAGAGACTCTGAATCAAGAGAATCTGATGGACTTGGAGAGCAATCATCACCGGGAACAAATGAGGACCCTTTTGATTTCAATTTGGACTGCCAGTCGCCACTAGTTGCTGGTGAAACTTCCTTCACAATACTTTCAAGGGGAACTTTGTTGCATCGTGTGCTACGGCACAGATTCTGCCTGTATTCCTTAATGATTAGAAACGACTTCAACAATTTTTTCTTCCTGACTGCTGTTATATTCACCTTGTACACGCAGTAAACAAAAAACACTGAGTTGTTCTAGTTGATGCAATAAAATGTAACTACACTTCTAACCTAATGAAGTTTTACCTTGATGCACTTAAGATAAATTGCCTCCACAAACAAAAGTGCTTGAGAAAATAGGACGAAACTTACTTTGGGGGTGTGGTAGGTAAGTTCAATGAGCGAAGGACCTCTGTATTTTCGTGATGGTGTAAGCATGTTGCTTCTCGTAATCACATTGGTACACAGGAGCAAGATCGTCTGGCACCATTTCATTTGAATATGACATTTGAATGACGACAATCATGCAGTTTGTAGCTTCTAGAACACATGTGTGGCATTGATTCTCTGTAGTATCCTAGTGTTGGATGAAACAATCTTGGATGAAGTTTGCAAGTTTTTTACATCCAAACCATTCACATGTCGAAATGCAACCCTGTCATCCATCCTCCACTTTTAATAAAAATATCCCATTAATAATCTACAAGTAATTGACATGCACCCCACTTTATCACTAGTTACAATCTTAAAATATGTAAAGGATCTTGTTTGTACCAAACTACCATTGTTGTTGCTTCATTAAGTTTAACATAGCACCCAAGTAGTTAAATGTTTCAACTACTAGCTTTTAGAAAAAAGTAATGATTGTAACAAGTGTTGATAGAATTTTTAGATTTGTTTCATTTGTGCACAATTTGTGTTTTGTCCATTGTGAGTATCCTTAACCAACAAGACGAAGTCTCACAATTTGTCAACATCAAGCTTAGCAACATGGATGGACAAATCAAGAAAAAATGTTCTCTATAGTGCTACAAATTGATGTTCAATTTATAAAAGCCCCACATAAATTTGTCCAATACAAACTGGACCTTGTAAATTTGATATGGTTGCATTCACTATCATCACATGTTGCTTAAATCTAGATCTAGGTCTTAACATTCTACAATTGGAACATCAAATATTGGTGTCCTCTTGGCCATTGTGACACATCTACAAATGTGCACACTCAAACAACTTAATTTACAAATGTTGCACATGTCATGAGTTGCAAATATACCAATCAAAACAACCCTAAATATTGAATTTATACCTTGAAGACCATTCAAGATCCCTTTGAATATACCAACATGTTACTAGACAAGCATGGTACGCACACATTGCAACACCTTTTCTGATCACCTTCCTATGAAACCACATGTAGTGTTTTGTCCATATCATGATGGTGAGCCATGCCATTCATTGCAAACAACACAACATCAATCCACCTAGGGTGTGGCAGAGTCACATAATTTGAACTTTGGAGGCAAAATTCATAAATACATTGTGACCAGAATAACCATCTTAGTACAACTTATGAATTGTTCAACATGATGACCACATAGAGCTATATCCAAATTGATTTGTCTTATGAATATCAACTTAACAATCAAATGATGTTGATGTTCAAAAAAGTGCCTTTTGTCAAACCAAAGCAATCGGACTAAAATGGGGTAGTGTTGTCACCTACAATCTTTTACAATCCACAACAAACATACATGTTCCATCCATCAAAAAATGCAAGGCTGCAACCTCTCAATTGCAAATGTGTATACAAGGTCCTACAATAATTACAAAATTCAGCATGCCTAAGGCCAATAAGAAAATCCCTTAAAACCACCCTGAAGTTGAACATAATACCTGTAAATGAACAAGGACCACTCCATTCACATGTTTACGTATGCATACGAAAGGGATTTTAAACTGTATAATGTTCAGTGAATTCCCTTTCAAAGTATTCTGGTATATTTACTAGTTCAAGCCAACCTTACATAATACTCACTATTCTTCAACATGAACAATAAAAATCCAATTCAAATACAACCAGTGGATGTGTGAAGGACAAGCTATAATCCCACAGTATGCAAACCCTTTTCCAATATGAGCATCCTGCACCAAAAAAAAAAACCTCAATTTGTTCAAGAATACTACCACACAAGATGACCATGTGGTGCATTGAAGTATGCATTGTTGGTGAAACATTGAGTGTAAAAAGAAACCTAAAGTACATTCATTACCATTCTTTGATGGCTTGTATGCAAAAAAATATTTCATCCCATTCAACATCCCACCCAATACTTGTCCCAATAACACCTTTCTTCAATAAACCCATAATATCGCCTTAGAGAAGGCAATTCAACTATGACTCTGCTCGTCATATTCCCGATGAAACTTAGCATAAAAAATGCATTAAAAAAATGGGCATATTGTCAAGGCAACTTACTTCATAACATTTGAGTGTCATTTTGAGGAACCACTTGGGTTTGGTTGTTTTCTGCTTCAAGAGATCCAGCCTCCACCATCAACCGTTGTCTATCAACCATAGCCACTACCGTCATTCAACTTGCCTTCCTTGAGATTTCTTTATATGCCAATGTATTTGATGATATTTCTTGTAGCGGTGCACGCTTCGAGTTTCCTCTGTGTGCCAGTGCTTTTGTTGATTCCTCCTGTAATGGTACACATTGCGGAAAACCAACTGTTGTAAGCTCGGAAGAACAAATCATTGTCTCTTGTCCTTGCAATTTATCTTGGACCACAGGACATAGGTGGCATCCATATAGCCTATAAATGCGCTCTTTGACAAAGTTGCTAGGAATGGTAACTGTATTTTTGTGATGTCTGCAATAGGCCCTCCAATTGTTGCAGGATGGCCACAAGCCCTCAAATTCACCCGATCAGCAACTAAAAGCCGACGAACCTCCATCACCTCCAAGCATAGGGTGTTCACTGTGGCCTCCAGGGTAGAAACTTGTGCTTGTAATGTTGCCATTCTGCATCAAACAACTGAATCTATCCAATCCAAGTGTGAGCTTAGCAGGCCATCTTGTGAAATTATGTCAGAATATCTGTGTCACTTATGAACACAAAAGACTCCTCAAAACAAACTAGCGAAACAAGAGCGAGTTATACTAACCTCAAGAAACAACATCCACATTGTCAAAAAATAATCAACAGATACAGGAGGTGAACTCCCAACTTTTGCACTGGATCGGACCTTGGGAAACTTCACCTTCTCTTCCAATGTTTCCAAAAATTGGACAAACAGTTAATAGTTCGGTTGTCTGCATGACTGGAGCAATCTAGCTTTGAGTTCATCTTCATGTCATGGCTTTGGCGATTCTCCATGGAAGACCTCCTTTCAGCACTATTGCCCTAACAATAATAAGTGAAGAGTTTGGAGACTAGTTGTGTAGAGAACGTACCCAAAACACTTGCAAACACTATGAGTCATATGGGCTTTGGAATAATGAATAGATGCCAAATAATAGCTTTAAGTGTTTGTGGACGTCCTCGTCTTGACATTATAGTACCGTTAATTTGGGTTGATTTGGGTTTTGGAGGATCTGTTGGAAAATGTACAGTTGCAGTTATTCTAAGGGGTATGGTTTAGGTTCCTTTGTTATAAAGTTTGAAGAATGTACCCATTATTTGTAATGAGGATATTAGTTGAATTGGGGCTAATGATCAAACCATTTTGGAAATAAGAATACAGGCAATGACAAGGTTTAAAATAGGAGATTGGTTGATTGCTTATTCTCAATATGTTTTAATTGTGTGTTCCCAAAGTGTTTATGTGTCAATTCCATAGGGCACGTTTTATAAATGGTTATCCTTCAATTTAAAAGAATTGGGTTAATGATGTTCTATAACTTGATGACATCAAATGTCTAAAATGAAATTCATTGTTATTGAAAAAAAAGATGCAATTAAATGCCATAAGGAGATTAGGTCTACTAATGGAAAAAATAGAAAAATAAAAACTCAATGGAATTTGATTATTGTGATATTATTTAAAATATTATTTCGTGTCCTTGATGTCAAAGTAATTTTTTTTTCCAATCCTTTAAATAATAAGTTGCCTAATAATATGTTTCCCTATCATTAATGTGAAATTCAATTTTTTTTCCCCCAAATAATACCATAACTATAATAATATTATGTGAAAAAAAACATTAATGGTACAAAGTAAATTTATTTAGGATGGGCACAAAAGTATATCACTCATTTTAATTAAAAGTATGGGCAAAGGAAAGAAAATTAATGGTATCCTAGAGTAGCTTGTATCTTACTTATGACCAATGTTTGGAAGATAATTTATTTTTAAAAACATATTTTTTCATATGGACATATAACTGTGTAATAGTTGCTCATGGGTTGTCAGAAAAAATAAATTTATTAACTACTTGCTACCCAAGAATAATTGTTTTGTTTTGAAAATTATAATTTGGCACCTTTTGTAATTGCATTTCTTTCTAGAATTGTGCATTTCAAACTTCATGTTTATATAAAATTAAAACTATTTATAAATATATTTTCAATTGCGTTCATCTTTGTTTTGTCACTGATAATGCATAACAACATGGAGCCCAAATTTAATTTTAAGTTTATTTACTTTTTCATGATTTATTATGATCCTGTCATATGAGTAACAAAATTATTTAGAATGCAGCCTTTGATGATTCTAATATTATTTTGTTTTGTAATGCGTGAGAGAGTCTAATAACAAATTGGGTGGGCCAAAAGTGGGACAAGTTTCATTTTTGTTTGGCACAATGTGCCAACACTCCACGGTTGCTCTTACAAAAAAAATTTAAATCATTTTTTCTTCTTCTTCCGTTATAAAGACATTTTGTAATGTTTTTGGTTAAATGCTGGAACTTATCATAAAAGTCTATTTGATTTGCAAATTTCTTTTGTTGAATTTGGGTCTCTTTCTCTCCATGAAAAATCCATGTACAAATGCCCACACGTTGGGAATGTCTCTCACCTTATGGCCATTGGAAGGTTCTTAGACCTACATCTCTAAAAGAATGACAGGGATTTTACACCTATAACTAGGCATAGAAATAAAGGCCATTCTCTTTTTGAAAAGGGATGATAAGTTAAGTTACAAAGTGTCCTCCAAATACAGAAGGAATTTCCTCAAGATTGCTTTTACACAAATGCAATACTATTGTAATATCTTGACCATTTTGATGTTAATTTGATGTTATTTCTAAAATTTTCAAAATTTTGGAATTTTTAAGAAATTTAATTCTCAAATTATAAATTTATGAAGGAGTTTGTTAATTCTTCAAGATTTTTTTTTCCAAAATGATAGGCTGAAATTTGATTAACTATTTGAAAAACATACCATCATGTCCATGTAAAAAAAGAAGATATAGTTTTAAGTATAACATCACGGCCTAAGAATGTGGCATTACCATAACTAACGATGTAACACACAAGCAAAAGTGATTTTAAAATTCCATCATCAAAATAAAAAAAAGAGGGGGGAGGGGGGCAAATTAAATTGCTCTACTTCATAAACATTAAGAATAAGGAAAGATTTCAAGGAAATGAAAGGAAGGTCAAGAATGAAGCCTTTTTATTATTACTACAACTTTGTCAAAAAGTCCCCTTTTTATTACCACAAACCTGGGTAGTTTCAACACATCTTTGTTGAATATTTTACTAATTACTAAATTCCATTATATATATATCCAAAGGACTTTTTATTTCATTATAATCAAATTTCCTCCTAAATAAAATGATTACAAAAGTTTTCATCATTTAAAAAATTAATAAAATTAGCATCATCAAGGTACCACAATGATTATGATTTGATTTTTATCTTTTTATCTCTTAAAAATGTCTTTACATTGTAACAATGAAGGCCCAAAATCAAATATGACAATAAAATTCAAAATTGTGTGTAAAATAAATGATTAAATTAGTCATAAGTTGGTTTAAATCATCATCTAATATGTCATATTCTAACTAATTTATGTAATGAAAGATTATAATAAATAATCTTACACATTACAATTGGCATGTAGGTAGTATTGAAGTCAAATTTATTGTGTTGCATAAGATACATGAAAAAATGGGGAAGCAGAGTGGAGGAGTGGGGAAGTGCATGATTGAGTGGGCCCTCGACCCCAATGAGATGGTGGTGGCGGCCATTGATTGAGGCTAGGTTGAAACCACACCCACGTTGGTAGGAATTGCCACAATGAAAACAACAAAATGAAAAAATGTTTTCAATTTGGTCCTATTATTTAAAAAAAAAGATGTGTGAGTTCACCATTTCAAAGTAGCTACTGTTTGCATTATTTTCCTCCACGTCTAAAATTCTTTCCTCCCTTATTTATTTTCATAAAAACCAAGCAACTTCCTCGCTTAGCTCCAAAACATGGGCCCAATATAATTATTAGCCTAGAAACATGACACCTATTTTAAAAAGTAGATATGTTTACTGTTTACAATTTTACATCCGTTTGGGACCAGAGAGTCCATTAGACGAAAGGTAGATCATGGAGGACAGATTGTCCTCTGGTATTGGCAGCATGCCACAAATTTGGCCAGGGCGACTATGTTCGTAGTCTGCATGAGTTCAGCAAGAATGCTTGTGTGGGTGAGGGGTAAGGTTGAACAAAAGCGTTCCCTAACTTTCTATGTATTTGGACACATAAGGAGTAAGTGCTCTTCATCCTCTACCTTCCCCAAGTCGCAGCTTCGACAAAGCCTCTTTGTGTATGGCATGCCTTTCCACGCATTTAGCACTACTTCAAGTTGCGTGTTGCCACATCGAAATTGGGCTAAAGCTTTTCGCAGTTGGACAGTTGATGTCATACAAATATCTTTCGCTTTCGTACGACATACCCTTGAAGCGCAAGTATCTTATTTGCACGTTGGTCCCAATCTCACGGTTGGTAAAGAGCTTTTCAATGAAAGCTAGTCACATATTATCCTTCACCCTTTTTACATTCAACATTGTGTGGGGAAAACCTAGAGGGGGTGGGATCCCAACCTCCTGGTTGATCGGGCACCTCGTCGTAGATCTACCACCAACTGGCTGTACTAACCTTGCTAGATAGGTTGGGTGTATGTGCGTTGACCCAAGAACTGTTCTCAACGGGAGTTCAATAGTCCCCGTTTGGAACGCACAGGTCATTGCAAGCTAAAGTCTCATTTCCAGCGGTGATTGAGCCAGAGGCAGAAAGCTTGTCACCTTTTGGGGCTGATTCTGGAGTAGCCATTTTTTCATGAATCCAGCCCAACATTTCTTTCCCATAACAAGCATAGCGAGCTGGGCTTCCCATGCCTTTCCTAAGATGCGGTCTCTAGTGATTGTGCTCACACGATTATAGTACATCAATGTTAGTACAACAATGTTTATCCCCATGCAAAGTGTTCAAAGGGGAATTTGCCAAGTTCTACCAACACGATGGACGTGCTGGTTGTTTTTCACACCCCGAGTAGGGACTTGAGGAACCCTCGGTACACTACTTCAATAGCCTCTATTTTCTTAGAGTCCACCCAAATCTCACAAGCGTAACTTGCTGTGAAACGCACCAACGTGTTGAAGAGGTCACAACGTAACTTAACGTCCATAATACGCAATTCTGCACAGTGGCGGTTTAGTGCGAATAATGAGCGCCTGCTGGTAGCTACTAGATGTTCCACTGCATTATCCAGGTTCGGGGTGGTTTCGAGTAAGATCCCCAAGTAGTTGAAGGTTTGTACGCGCTCAATAATGTCACCTTCAAACATAAACTTTTGGCATGGGTCAACAGAATTGAACACCATGACTTTTGTTTTTTTCACGTTCACTATAAGTCCACGTTCAACACAGAATTGTTGGAGTGTGTCTAACTGTTGTTGTAGTCCCACCTTTGACTCCAATGTTAGAGTAAGGTCATCGGCAAAAAGTAACAACCATACGTGCACATCTACCAAGGTCGGTGCATCGCATTCTTTGCCATCTAAACGCCCTTCTAGGGCATCCAAATATAGCCCAAACAATAGGGGGCTGAGAGGACAACCTTGTTTCACACCTTGCTGGCATCTGAAGCTGGAGGTGACACCCTCGCTTGGGTGGTTGATACATATGGTATCCTTGGCATACATCGCTTGTAGGCATCGTAAGAAGCGTCCTTTCACCCCAAGGCCAGCCAACACCTGCCACAACGCTTCACGCAGCACAGTATCGAACGCCTTATTTAAGTCCACAAAGCAGCAATAGAGTGGCTTCTTTTTTGCCTTGCTCTGTTCTATCAAAGTTCGCAATATGAAGAGTTGGTCAATAATGCGGTAATCTTTGCAAAACCCAACTTGACCCTTGGCACGCAGCCCGTGTTGTTCAGCCCATTTGCTCAGCCTTTTGTCAAAGATCATAGCGAACAACTTTGCTAGGATAGGCCCAACCGTTATCCCCCTATAGTTGTCAAATTTAGAGGCATCGCCCCTTTTAAAAAGCGTGTGGACCACCCCAGTGGAAAGGGCTTCTGGAAAGCCCTCTGCCAAAAAGCAATTGAACGTTGTTAATAGTGGCATGTGTAGCAATTCTCTCGCATCCAAAATGAACTCAACTTTCATACTGTCCAAACCGGCAACCTTGTTCTTATGTAACTTTTTCAACACCTGAAGCAGCTCAGCAAGTGTGATATCTACGTTCAGGGTGTGGATAGGTGGAGATTCGGTCACCTGAGCTGAATGATCATCCCATAACTATAGGGGTGGCGGAGATTGGCCAACTAGCGTGCGAAAGCCCTCCAAAAGTGTAGTCGCACTAATCTTGTCCATAATGGGCGCCTTTGGCTGGTACTTTTTCCAAAACAAAGGCACATTCACCATAGCAAGCACACACATATGTTGAGCTTTTGCAATTTCCCAGAAAATTCTTTTCCTTTTTAATAAATTTTTGAGTTTACTTTTCTAATGTTTAGCGCGTGTGAATCGAGGTTGGCTTTCATCGAAAGCCTCAGTTCATGTTTTGTTATACGGCAGTCAACGTTAAACCAAGGTTTATGGCAATGTCTCTTTCTATAGCTCCCTCCCGAAAATTTGTTGCCAAAAGTAGATTTTACTGCAACACCCATGCATTGTTGTAGTAGGTCAACTAATTCGTCTGCCCTCAGATGCCCGATCGAATCAGCAACCCACAGGTTTCTAAGACTCGCTGTTAGGGCAAGCTGGTACTCTTCAACTTTTGATTTATCATAATTGAACCTAGGCAAGAAGAATTTTTTTGTTACCACCGTATGTTGCGGTTCAACAAAGCTACAATTGATGTTTAATCGTAGGCGCAACGGCCTGTGGTCAGAGTCGCCCCCCATCGCGTGGTAGTGAGTGTCATCGATTATCACCTCGAGGTGTGTAGCAGCTTGCCAAACTGCAGGTGAGCCAACAATATAATCGATAGTGTTGCGCCCCCCATTTGCCAAACAAGTGAACTCCCCTGATTGGTCGCCAGGTGTCCGACCTTGAGTATGAGCAACCCAGCGTCATAGCATAGGTCCAGGAGCTCGTGGCCCCAGCCGCCAACACTAGCATCACGGTTTTGTCGCGTAACCACAACACTTGGTTGTTCAATCTCAACAAGCTCAACGCTTGTAACAATTTACAAAGGTCACTAGTGTCAAGGGTATCTGGTAATTCTACAGTACACGCATTAAAATCCCCTCCCAATAGTACTATGCCCCCCAGAGTTTGAACTTTAGCTATATATGCTACTAGGTTTTGGAACAGGGATTCATTCTCGTGTTTGGAGCCAATAGGGGCAATGTACACCATGCAAACAAACAAGTCAGGAGCAACACCCCTGCTGACTCGTAGCCATAGATAAGAATCATGGTTTTTTTCCTTCCACTATGACAAGTTTGGCCTAAGGTGGCTACGAAAGTAAATAGCAACCCCCTCGCTATGTTTTGTCGCTTTTGTATTTCCTATCTGCATAGTGCGTGCTACCGCAAGTGAGTCAAACCCTTCAACATGTGGCAAATTGACGCACTCCCAAGTCCCGGGGTGAACCCACTTGAAGGTTCACCAAAGTGTAGTTGCGGAAAGTTGGGACTCGGAAGGCGCTCCCGGCTTCTAACTCTAGAAAGGGGTAGAGGGTCGAGTTGGGAGCCCAGGGATTAGACTAGGATGAGGTATTAGTTGATCAAGCTTGAATCTGCACCAAAACAAACCACAAAGTGGTTAGTTCACATTTCCGGGACACCCTTGGGTGTTGGGACAAGCCACGGGCACTT
>Ga0116228_10006220_pt1 | contig 10666 bp, 8 predicted proteins | sample S1TSphfallax_2_FD_89694 | JGI IMG/M metagenome (GOLD analysis project Ga0116228, IMG submission 89694) | Host-associated microbial communities from peat moss isolated from Minnesota, USA - S1T2_Fc - Sphagnum fallax MG | ecosystem: Host-associated > Plants > Peat moss > Unclassified | place: USA... | reverse complement strand
ATGTTACCATCATACTTTGTGTATGTTCATAACTTGTTGGCAAATATTTTTTATGTTGAAGTGACTAAATTTTTCTTTCAATATTTAAGTTCAACTAAAGATTGAATTTTCACAATGTAGCATTGTGATGGATAGATGTTTTTAGTAAAAACTAATTTTACAAAACTTTTATATTATAGTATTTTTCTAACAAAATTTAAACAACAAACATTAAGAGTGATTTCAACTTTGCTTTCCATAGGACAAGGTGTTTGGGTCATTTGCAATGTTGAAATGAATTTTGTATTCATTTTTGTTCTAAATGAGAACCATGATGAAATCACTTGGAATTTTTTCACAATGTCACCAGGGACCGTTTCACTCTTGGTCCGCCTTATTGTAAAAGTTGTAATGCCTTGTCATTTTGTGTTAAGAAATGTTTAGCTTGCATGTATTATGTCATGCATAAATAAGAAAATTTGACTTGAGCAACAATTCATTTAGGAGCACATGATCATCTTGTTGTGAAAGGTACGTGCAAAGAAGTTATCAACCAAGTCAAAGTTTTGGTCCATGAAAAGCTTTCTTGCACCCTATTGATTACCTCATCCACAATTGCTTTAACAACAAGTAAGATGAATCTATCCCAACACTTCTTTAACAAATATGGTGAGGGGTCAGCAAAGCCTCTAAAAGGAGAAAAATTGCATCAAATGATGGACAAGTTTTCAACCTAATGTTCTCCTAATGTTTTGAACTTAGTTGCATCCTTTAAGCATCATCTAAATAATAGGGGGTATTTTCTAACATTTTGACTTTCAAGGCCAATAGTGATTATGATTACATTGAAAATAAACAATATTTTGAAAAGAAAGTTTTCATGTTCAAGATGTCTATGGATGGAAACAATAGTGGATGTGAATTAGTTAAGCCAATGCAACTTGGTGGGGACCTTTAGACAACTTGGATCATGTTTGATCATGTGAAATGTTCCTAGGGCTAGACAACCTTCGCATGCCATGTGTATGATCATGTTTATTATAAAGTGATGATGATTGCCATATATGACATATAATCCAAAGGCACGGACACAACAATATGTCCTCTAGCAAAAATTGAATAAGGTGATGTCAAAGAAGGGTGTTACTAATCCAAAGTTCAAAGGCTTCATGGCCAACATTACCCAAGTTAATTGGAATGTTGTGACAATCATGTACATGGTAATGAGGATCCCATTAAACCCATGATGGATAGGGAGTGAACTTGTTATTTCCACTTGACTCAATCTATGGACAAACATACAAAATAACAAATTACACCAAAGATTTGTTGTCATCATAAGACCTTGTGCCTTGAATACAAGAATGGCACCTCATTGGAAGAAGTAGTGCCCATTATGTAGCTATTTAATGCTAGTGATATCACTTGAAGGTTGTGGATGTAGTTGGGTTTCACAAGTTAGAGAATTGGTTCAATTTTTGGCAGTTTTGTGTTAGAAAATGGGGAGGTTTTATGATAAATGTAACTTTCACATCCTTTGTTGCATTTTGCAACCTATCATGCCTTCATCATTTTTTTGCAGAATGTTAAAGCTCATTCTAAGATTATGTATATAGACATATATTATGTTTTGTAGAAATTCACTTCTAAGGAGCTTGTGAACATGCCCGCCTACAACCTCTCTGAAATAATGCATAACATGTAGTTTCAACAATCGAGGAAAATGGGAGCTTGCTTATATGTTATAACTTTTAATGATTATGTTTGAACTTTCAAGCAAATAACATTGTATTGTAATTTCAAGAAAGGTGGCCAATCAAGTTATGGGCCTAATAGTAGTGAACTTTTCTTATGGAAGGCAACCCAATCTAGTGACCCAAAATAATTTGCAAATGCAATTTTGAAATATGCATTAGGTTCATTGTTCACAATTAGAATCACACACATGGAATGGGAAAAAATCTTTGGTTCTTGCAAGCAAAATCTAAACTTACTTTCAAGATTAGAAGGGATTCACATAGACATAATCATGTCAACACCCATAATGGAAAATTGCATATGCAAATTGAGTGGCCGTTTTGTAGCGTTCATCACAATGAGGTTGCGAATATCACCAATGGAGGTGTTGAGGTCCTAGAAATTCCTTTTGGAGATGGAGTTTGACATATAAAACAACATCCCTTGACCTTGCACGTCTAGTGTTCAACATTGTGAAAAACCACCAACCATTCTTCTACCACAAGGATTATTACTAGGTCAATTGCATTGGTGTTTTTGCTCCTACTTACTTTTATATGTGCTTTTAGTTCATAAGTGCATTTCTCAATATTCACAAGTTATGGTTCTATGCAAATGATATAAATCGTTGCTTAGGGGGTATGAAATGTAAATATGTAATCAAAAGATCGATAGGTTTTTTTTTTGGCATGTGCAGAAAGGGACCAATCTATCAAAAGATGAAGTGAAATTTCTTGAGGATACATGTTTTGTTTTCAATAGATGCCAACCTATCCTTCTTCATAATTTGTTTGGTGTGGAAAACTTAGTTATAGTAAATTGACCTAAGGATCCAATGTTGTGTCCTAGAATATAACATGGGAAAGTTATTCAACACACACTACCATTTACCATGTCAAACCAACATTACAATAAAATGGGAGGATGGTTGACTTCTTGTGGCAAGTTTTCAACCACCATTGAACATTCTTGTTTTTAAATATCATCAAATCTACAAGATTTTGTGGGGTGAAACTTCAAACAAAACACAATATGAAATTCCAATTGGGAACTTCTTACTTGCACTTGCATGGATTTTGTTATTATGATTTCAGGCTCATTGGATAAACAAAGGAAATAGGTGCCATTTAAAAACATATATTATGTACTACAACATGTCATGTTTTGTGGACAATTTGAAATTTTCATTCACTTCTCAATTTGGAGTTGCAATAAATTCATTGTTTGTTGGTTCAATTTATAACTTTTACGTAAGTAGGAATAATAATAAAAAGTGACACCAAAATTTGTAAAAAACCAGTGTCCATTGTAACATGGAACATCATGTTTTTGTGTTTCCTTCCATGGCCGATAATTGTGCCAATTGTTAATGTTCTAATTTAATAGGTTTTGATTTGTTAAAGGATTGGATTAATGTTGATTTTTTAAATATGGTAGGTATGAATCATGTTTCATTATGTGAGGAATCACACGTTAGATTGAGAGTGTAAAATAAATATTGAATAATTATGTTCAACATTATATTGGGTGGTTTAATTATCTCCTTACCCCAAAAAAGAGTTCATAGAATATTATTTTTGTGAATTGAATGTTCCATTGGTTTAATTGGGAAAATATTGTGACATAAACAAACAAATTATTTTTGTATACATGCCAATAATTTCTATTTACATGGCAAGACTATTCATAAAAGATTCCTTGTTGTTCATCAAAGTCAAGTTCACATGTTCATTGTTCACGTTCAAAGTTCATAGCTCATGTTCATGTGTTCATTTAGTAGCTACATTGGAATCCTCACTTGAATCCCTTTGTTTTTTTCTTCACAAACATATATATTTCACACCAATAGTTCCTTCCTCATCTTTTGAAACATGATGTTCATTGTGTGTAGCAAATCACAACAAACAATGACCATCAAGAATGGTTTGTGACAATGGTCATCTCTGCATTATCATGATTTGTGACTTGTGATTTGGACAATTCAATGTTATGACTCCAACATGACTCTCACTAAGATTTTCATAAATAACATGCTCCTTAGTGTTGAACATGTAATAATTCACCTTCCAAGAATGGTTTTTCCCACATGATCCACTAAATCACATTTCCTTCCACGCCAGTCCTTTCTTCCAATACCAAGAACTATCTTATCACATTGGTAGCTCTCTAGCATAGACAATTGATTTGTCTTAATTTTTTACGAGCCACCCTCCTCACTAGAAAAAAAAACGTCCAATGTCAATGCCATAAACACAAGTCCATTTCCCAGAGATGTTTAATTAACATACGCTACATTTGAATCCATTTCCTTTTTTCACAAATCAACAATATATGACATTGCAACTTTAATTAGTTAAAAGTAAGAGATTTGACACCATCACCAAGAAATTCTACAAAGGGATTCAAATGAACAATTTGAGTTTATCATAATTCTCAAATATACATTTGGTAACTACAACAATGCAGTTTTTAGGTCCCACAACACCATGTACAACAATCTAATCAATTCTTTTGCATTGCCCATGCCTAATAAGTGTTTTTTCCAACTTGCTTATCCAATACCACATATTAATGTTGTCACCAACGTTCCAATGCTCAAGACCCATACTAAATGTTTGTTGCCCTACACAAAAACAAATTTGTGAATGGTTACAAGGAGTCGAATCCATCCATGACACTCAATTTTTCATACTATTTGAAAAGCATAACCATTTCGAAATAACCTACCGATCTTCTTGCCCCATGAATACAATAAAAAAAATCAGCCATCAACCCATTTATTAAAACCTAGTGTGAAAGAAGGCAAAAATTGGGTAATCACCCAATTATCAGAACCTAGTGCGAGAGAAAGCAAGAATTAGGCCTTCCAATTATCAAAACCTAATGCGGTAGAAGTTGAAAATTAAATGACTACTTGATTACTTGAACTTTCATGGGAGATAAAAAAAAATAGGGCCATTTTATAATTGGAACCTTAGGCAAGAAAAATAATAAATCAAGGAATTGTTGGACTATTAAAATATAATGTGGAAAAAATTGAAAAACAAACAATCACTTGACTTTCAACACTTCTCACAAACAATCTTTAGGATCAAGTGGCCACCAATTTTCAAAATGTTAATAAGGAGACAAGGATAATAGGGGAAAATCAAATGATTATTCAATTTTGAAATCTTTAATCAAGAGATAATAACAATTAGACAATCATTTGATTTTCACAACAAACATCAAGAACTAGTGACAATTAAATGATCTTTTGATTTTCACAATGGACATTAAAAGATAGGGAAAATTGAAATTTTTGTTCAATTTTCACAATGAACTTCAAGAGAGGTGGAACTTATTTCATTATTATAATGAATTATTTAATTCAATATTGAATTATGTTAATTAACAATAAAACATAATGTTTACCTAGTGACCTTATAATGAAATAACTTTAATCAAGGTGAAATCATTAAAGTGTGAATGAACATATTTTAGTTTTAAGGTCCCATAACGATTTAAGCTAGTGAACTACACTCCATTTTTTTATTAATGACATGATTGTAACAATGATTTTATATGTCATGCACATAATTCTTATCAAAATATTATAGTTTTCTCAATCCTTTGTGATTCAAAAAACAAATTACATCCTAAAATGAAAAACAAGATTCCATTTTCCATATTTGAATTCTATTCTCCATATTTCATATAATTTTATAATATTACAATGTACACCAAATGCCACATGTCATCACTATAACAATATTCAATTTTGACCATTTTACTTGGAAATGACATCCAACATTATAGTCAAAGGTTGTTTTTGAACTTCATCCACTAACAAATCATGAAGTCATAAAAATTTGAGTTGAAATTTCAATTGTATTTCAACTAAGCCATTGAATTGTAATTTCGACTATGTTAGTTGTAATTTTGATTATATTACAATTAGGTTAGGCAAAGAGTCCAACTAATAATTTGTTGGCGTATGGCCCAAACATGCAACAACAATTTCTTGACATGTTGTCCACGTAGGGCTACATATCACCTAGGCTAGGCCCAAATTTACACTAGATTTATACCTAAGCTAAATCCAAATCTAGGCTAAATTTAAACTTAAGTTAGGCCCAAACCTAAATTAGGCTTGAAACTAAGTTAGGTTTAGATTTAGGGTTAAAATTTAAGTTAAGTGCCACCTAATTAATAAAATCTTATTTCATTTTAGGTCTACCTTTTAAGGTCAAGCTTTTGTGATCAACTCCTCTCAAATTGTTATTAATTTAAATATTTTTATGTTTCTCCAACATTCATAATTCACTTCTTTATATAGTTTAAAAACTTTGTCATGGAAGACAAACAATATGGGATAAACGTTTTAGTTGCAATTTAGTTGTAACCAAAAAAAGATTTAATTAATTGTAACCCAATTGTAATTTAGTCACAACTACCTATTAACAACTATTTAGCTACATATTTACTTAATTAAAATTGAATTACCTATGTAACTTAACCTACTCCAATTAACCTAACTTACTACTTATTAAATAAAGTAGCCTATTAATTATTGTAACATATGTGGCACCTACATTGGGCTAAAATTAGAAAATGTGGCACCTAGGTTTAGACCACTTAGTACCTATTTAAACCCTAACATAGGTAGCCTAAAGATTTAATATTTATTAACCCATTAACTAATGGCACCTAGGTTGGGCTTAAAGTTAGGTAAGCTGGCACCTAGGCCTAGACCACTTAATACTTATCTAATACCTAGCATAGGTAATTAAAAAACTTAATGCTAGTGGTAGTAATTAGTAGGTACCTAGAAGTTATTTAGGTGTTAACCCTGCTAATTACCTACTTAGTTAGTAGTTACCTACCAACTACCTATTAAGGATCTAGCTACCTAGTGCTCTAGGTACACAAACAAAATCCCTAACTACTAATTTAGTAATTAGTTAGGTAGGTACTAGTTATTTAGTAAGTACCTAGTACGGTGCCTCTTGGTACTTAAAGGGTAGGTATCATAAGCATGAAAACAACCAAGTTTACATGACTTTTTAACCAAAATGAAAACAAAGACAATCTTAATTCCAAATTTAAATTGTGAAAAAATAAAATAAGAATAAAAACATGATATGTGTGAAACAAAAATCCAACAAGATTTTATTGCAAATAAAAGTAAAACAAGGCTATGACATGAAAAAATACTCAAAATTGGTGTTGAACAAATTGAAAATCATGGGAAGTTTTACCTCTATTTATACCTATTGGACATTTAGCTCATGAATTTTTAAAATAAAATTTCAACCTACATGTGGTCCATGTTCATCCATATGTGCCCATGTGCACCCATGTGTGAACTATGAATGAATCAAGATTCAATTAATATTGAATGAAAATTTGACTAAAAATCAATTAGAAGTGAATTAAATGTTAATCAAAAGTGAACTAAAAATGAATTATAAGTAAACTAAAAGTAAACTATGATTTAATTAAAAATTAATTAAAAATTAATTGAAAATGAATTAAAACTTAACTAGAAACTAATTAAAAATGAATTGGAACTGAAAGCTAAGTAAAAATTAAGCAAAAATTCATTATAAGCCATGAATGAACATTCAAATGAATGAACTCCATGGTGTTGGCATTTGTGAAAATATGTATGTAATGACTAATATTATTTAAATTGTACATTATATAGGTATGGTCTACTATTACAAAAAGTTCCTATAGTAAATAATGATATTTATGTAGTTGTTATTTAATGAATTTGGAGGGTGCATTAAAGAGCCGATCCTCCATAATAATGTAAACTTTATTTGTAGTCCCCACAAATCAACACTTGAAATATAAATGTACCTTGCATTTATCCATCCATCATCCTAATATGGCATCCAATTATAAACAATCTTCAATTGAGATGACTTGTGGAGTTGTGTCATCTCCTAATTGAAAAAGTAACACTTAATGACATCACACTTAAGTTGACCTTTTAACTAAAAGTAAACTTGGGAAGTTGACAAAGTCACCCTAATTGGAGGAGGTGGTCCCCCAATTGAAAATTATTTCCAACTTATTATCATTTTAATTGGTGGTTCAATTTAATTGGAACTCACATTTTAATAAAAATAAAAATAAATTCATAGCTGGAATCGGTGTAGTCACACTAACATGTACATAAGCAGTGTAACCAATGCTTGGTTTTGTGTATATAACATTTTAGAGAAAAAACAAAACTCCAAATGTAATTTTTTTCATATAATGTTATTTTCAATGTATTGGTATATATATTTTAAAAGTCTGAAATTGATATAATGAATGAAAAATACCCAAAAACATTTTGAAAACATTGTAACTAGTGTTTTTTTAATAAAAGGACTTGTAAAAGGACTTGAAGCTTTTTGACAATGACATATTTTTAACAATTTTTTTATGTAAACCATAACATAATAATGTGATGAACATTTTCAAGATTTTTCAATTTAAAAAAAAAAAAAATTGTTCAGTAGATTCTTAAAATATCTTTGAGTAAACATCCAATAAGTAGTCACCCAAGGGGGTAGGTCTAGATCATGATATCCAGTTTGCACCCAAATCCAATTGGAAACAATTTGAACTTTAACATCAAGAAGTCAATTTTATGAAACATTAGGTTAAGGAATTTATTAATAATTTTTTTTGATGGGAATAAAATTTAAATGATGATACCCTACCATCCACATTTGAAAAGCACTCATAATTAAAAAAAATTAGTAATTAAAATTTGTAGAAATTCAAAATATAATTTTAAAATGTTCAAATTTCAAAACTCATTTGCCAAATGTAATTGGGTCATAATATATATGAAATAAAAACAAAGTTGTGGTTTATAATATAAAAAAAACTAAAACTTAAAGTAATTTAACATATTTTAACATGAATTGAAATTATGATCATTTTTCCAAAAAAAAGAGTAAACTTTAACAAAATCTATACACTTTTTAACAATTTATATTTATTCAAAAAGAGTTAACACAAATCACCCAATTTATTGGAGGAATTGTATATGTTTTAAAGAATATGTTGCAAAAAAAATCCTTCATAAAGTCCTTTCTATGAAAAGGTCAAAATGATTACAAAGTGCTCATTTATGATCGAGTCCTTTGTCACCATTGGCTCATTTGATTATGATTGCATCCTTATGTTTTGATGCATGAATTCATTTTTGATATGAGTCCCATTCTATCATATGCACATATGAATTGGAATTAGTTACAATGGAAAATTTGAAAATAAATAAGATTGATTTTTAAATATCCAAAATGTTCCACTTTAGTGTGTTTTCAACTAAACATGTGGGATTGGACTCATAAAGGAACCATGATCTGTAAACAAGAACAATCAATGAGCATTCGGATCAATGAAAAATTTGAACAATGAGTGTGATGTCAAGTTGCACTCTAAAACTTCATGTTGTTGCAACTTGAACATTCAAGTTCATGCATACTTTTGGTAACAAGTGAAGAAGCTATGGATAGCAAAGATTTGATTTCGAATCCAACATCACAAAACAATGCGATCAAAGTAGGAATGAGAATAGTTGTAAAAAACATTTGTGAAGAGTTATTTTCAAAAACAAAAGAGTTTTGCCCTTGCTAGGCTCCTTTGTTGCATCTCTCACCATTGTAGCTCCTCTATTACACATGTCACTATTGCAACTTGTCGAATCCAAACATTCAAAACTAAATATATCAAGGCACAAAAACAAAATTTCATCCTATTACAATACAAACCCTTAAAGTTCAAGATCAATACTAATGGCCTTCTTCTTAAGCTTTCATCATTGTTGGTAATGGGAGCCATAGTAAAAGAGCATAGCAATGAAGGCAACCCACAGAAAATCATATTTTTGAGCAACGAAGAGGGTTTGGTAATTGTGGGCAACACATTATCAAAATTGTTGATCAACATGATGATGACTACTCCATCCATTTGCATGGTCATGTAATAACAATTTTTTCAGATCTTGCAACTCAAAAATCCCCACCCAGAGAACTTCCGATATGTTTTACAATGTCAAAACTGGGACTGAAGCTTCTATTAAAAAGGAAGAATAACACAACACTGGGAAAAAAGCCTGCCCTATGGTGAACATAATTTCGCTTTAGAACATGCACTCTGCTAACACTAAGAATTTGGCTGAACCCCACATAATACAAAGAAAGCAAAATGGGAAAAATATGAGCAACAACTGTACCCGAAAAAAAAAAAAAAAAAAACCTTGGGTGGAATATTTACCAATGGAATAGTCAGTCACCCATGGAAGGCAAGCTGCTCATTATTTAATCTAGAATCTTTTGAATCCAATTCCATCAGAAACTGTTCAAGAAGAAGACTGCAAATCTCAACATGAGGTTCTTTATCTTCATCATCAGCATGGTTTTTTTCTCAAATTTGTGATCTCTAGCTGAGGTGACAATCATCGATAAGCCTATTTAGCCAAATTCGACTATTAACAAAATAATTAAAATCCTTTATATATTTTTGGCTACGTACTTGAACCACATATAGTAATCTTGTGATTTTATTTATTTATTTAATTAATTAATTTATCGAATTGTGGGGAAAAAATTCAAAAAATTATTGGATTTGTGACAAAGTTTTTCAAATTTTTTGCAACAGTGGGAAATTTTGCACACAAAAGAAAGGCTGTTCACTGTCATGATTTAGGGTTAATGGCTCTACCCCTCATGGCAAGTACAAACCGGCAAAACATAAAATAGGAATTGTTCCATGAAGTTCCCAAAATATAAACTCTCAGTTCACACCTAAGTCAACATTCCTCAAAATATGGGACCAAAATGTATTGTGAAACGTGCTGAACCGCCTTACTAATGGCCTGTACTTGGCACATTCCATAACATAATGGTTTTGATCATTTGCACAAATGGGCATGTGGATTTACAAAATGTGCATGTGGATT
>Ga0116228_10006218_pt1 | contig 10668 bp, 12 predicted proteins | sample S1TSphfallax_2_FD_89694 | JGI IMG/M metagenome (GOLD analysis project Ga0116228, IMG submission 89694) | Host-associated microbial communities from peat moss isolated from Minnesota, USA - S1T2_Fc - Sphagnum fallax MG | ecosystem: Host-associated > Plants > Peat moss > Unclassified | place... | reverse complement strand
TGAAAAGAAAGACATGTATGTGCGAGGAAGCCTTTCTCTGCGGATCTCATCTTCGAGAGAGAGACACCAAGCAAGCGCCTAAGGAAAGCTTTTCTTACCTCCTATTCTTCTATCGGTTGATAATACTAGCATCATCAGCATCTCAGGAGAAGTGAACTGAGGTTTCGATCTTATACTGATCCGCAGCAGCGTGCTCCAGAGCCAAATCTCTGTCCACAACAACTGAGGTGCTGATCCGTAGTCAGTTTGAGAGAGAAAAACTCTCTGACCCAACTGTGGACCTTACAAGAGAAAAAGAAAAAGAAACAGAACAACTGCAACCCAAGATCGCAAACAAAGACTACAAACACTCGGGAAAACAAAACTACAACGCAAAGGAGTGAGGAATACCAAAGATGGGTAGCGAGATATATACCTACTTTAATAAGAGAACAAACACGCAAGAAATAAAGAAAAAGAGGGCACGGGAGAAACGTGCACAAGACGGCACCCATAATTAAGCTAGCTAAAAAAAGAGGCAGAAGAAGAGAGGGTGGATGGGTGAGTGGTAGAAGATGGCAATTCTGCCATGAAAATGTGGAGGAGATGGGTGGCAGAGAGTAAGCATCTGCTGTCTTGTTCTTTGCGGGATTCCCGCACATCGCATCATGGGTACCATCCGGTTTCTTGTTCTTGTTTGCGGGATTCCCGTGCATCGTGTCATCTCTCCTACTGGACCCAATCTTCTTCTTGTGTTCTCTCTCTCTCTCTCTCTCTCTCTCTCTTCTGCCCTAACTGTGGATATCCAACACCTGCCTTGCTACTTTCCTCGCAGATATTTTCTGATGGGTTTGTTACTGGATGGTTTTGTGTGGCAGTTTTCTTTTAGGTTTTGGGCTGACATTCTCCTCAGTCAATTCTCTTCATCGCATAGGTACTTACTACTTACCCTAGGGAGTAGGGACTCTCTCTGTAAGTCTGTGTGAGCAGCGCATTTCCCAAGTTCCCAGAGTTCTTCTTCTTCTTCTTCTTCTCTCACCTTCTGCTGCTGCCGCTTCCCACTGATCACAGGATGGATCGGAAGCTTGGGTTCCAAAGCTCGACTTTCAGAGGAATTCTTCTTCACCTTGTGCTGCTTTCTGCAGCTCGCAGATCACTCCCCAATTCTGGATTTCCTCGACCTCTTTTCCTCTCCCTTCCGCATCTCCCGCAGATCGGCGATCGTTCCGGGGAGCTCGGCCCGGCGTCCTCTCCGTCGTGTGCAGTGTAAAAGCGACTATTCCGGTGAACCGGATACCGTGGGGTACAGTGTGAAACGGGAAAATTCAGTTGCAGTGTTTCAAAAGAGAAAAATGTGAACAGTGTAAAAGCGACCCTCTATGAAGTGGATCCTATGAGTTATAGTGTGAAATGGGAAAATGCAAAACGATTCATTTCAGTGAAAAAAACCCCAAAAAAAAATCAAATTTCAAACTACTATTAGCAATCAAAAAATAACCCTCATGAGGATCAAGAAATCTCTCACACCCAATTTTCAAAGTATTAGAATTTAGGAATCAAAGAAAAGCTCTCATGAGAATCGAGAAATCTCCATACCCAATTTTCAAAGTATTATACAGCAATCAAATAAGAACTCTCATGAGATTCGAGAAATCTCTATACACAATTTCAAAGTGCCAACAACAATCAAAAGATCCAAACCAAGGATTCACAGCATTGAAAAGCCATCACCGCAACCATGAATTTTATCCATCTGGATTATTAACACGTTTCTTTAGCTTTACAAAACGCGTCCAGGTACTTGTTTGTATCACAATCATACACATTCACACAATCAATCAGCACAATGGAGCGGGTTGCAAATAATACACACTTCTTTAGCTTGCAAAACAAATCCAGGTACATGTTGTTGGGTCATACACACAATCAATCAATCAATCAATCAATCAATCAATGAGTCAGCACATTAGGAAAAAGAACACAACGCCTCACAAAGATCCGTCCACTTGACTATACAATACCCAAGATGTTTTTTCTGTGTGTGGTATATTCTGCTGCAACCATTAACCCTGAACCTCTAGATTTTTTGGAGAGCAAGCCTTCACACCTCGAAGTGCTAGAAGCCAAAAGGTTGAAATCTTTGAATCAATATGAAATACAGAGATAAGAAGCTACCATTCTCTAAGATCCTAAAAATTTTTAGACAATCCTGGCCACCTTCCTGCTGTGCATATCCTCCAACAAAGGGCTTTTCTGAGTATTATATAATTATCAGAGGAGACAAAAGCAAGAACAGGGAATGCAAAGGTCGTCGTCGTCATCCCACGTATTACAATTGAAGGTTATATACTCACAAATGCCCCCATTATTTTCTGAGACTACTAGTCATTCCCCATGTCATGGGGCGGACTTCTCCTTTGAGCTGCTGAGTTTTGTGTCTGTGGTGATGTTGCTGGCCTTGTCAAGATTTTCAGCTCTTGCATAATTTCAGAGAATGAAGGTCGTTGTCTTGGGTCCCTGCCATATCCATACCACCCACCAACACGATATTCATGTCACAATACTGCTGTAGAACTACATACGGGACAACCACAGCTGTTTATGGCCACAACAGATTTGCTATTCCAGGATGGCTTGGTGCAGAGTCATTTCTTTCAGTTACAAGATACTACTACTTCATGCAACGACAGAAGGAAGCATGAGCTTTGCAGACACAGAAAAAAAATTCATGAAAGCATACATGCGCCAACATGCTTGAATAATGTTAGCAATTGCTGGATCCACGTTATCAGGAATGGGAAGCCTTCGGTGCTGGAAGCCAACAGCACCTACAACCTGAACCCATATGTATACATGAATAGCAGCACTTCTGTGACATTAATAGACAGCACAAACTCAGAAGGATCATCATTGCAAAAGTCACCTGAAATAGACTACTTACAAGAGATCCACCAACAAACAAACAAATGAGAAAATGGGTATTATTATATGCCTGAATGGGATTCATGCCAGTCCATGGCTGTTGAAGCGTTGAAAGCTCCCACAAAATCACTCCAAAACTATAAATGTCCGACCTGCACAAACATGGCTGATTCAGGAGAAGTAATCTTAACCCAATGATGCCAATGAATGGTTTACTAGTCATGCAGTCTACCAAGTGGATGACTGCAAAAGACAACCCTAAACCCAACTGCCCTTTCAAGACAGATAAAGTATCTAGAGTTTTGGACTCCATTGGGTATCCCACAGCCACCAAAATATCAACTACACATCATGCTGAGCTTTGGACTGCAGAATCATTTTTCAGTCTCAGACATCCAACTTGCTAGAGTTTCAAGATTTTTACAGGAAAAAGAATGCACCCACTCACTTCTCATCAGAGAGCTCATTCCGAAGGACTTCAGGTGCCATCCACTCTGGCTGCCAGACAAAAAACATGTGTGTCAAAAGACCTGCCTAATTGCTACTCAATTGATCCTGGGCTACGCACAGTTTTTTCATCAACAACTGATGACATTCCTTCCTACCCCAAGACATAGACATCACCCTGAAAACTAACAGAGAGCTGAACAACAACATGCAATGACCAACAATGACTAGAAAGCCAGACTCAACATGCTCCCCTAAGTACAAATCACCATCTTCCACAACAATTCTGGACATTGTTACTCAGAGAAGTGAAAACAGTGAGCCATCAGAAAGACATGCCAATGGAGCTGAAAGTGAAGTAGAGGTCAGAAAAAAAGCTTACTGTTCCTGCACTTGACTTAGAAGACAAGAAGGCATTATGTTTAAGCCGAGACAATCCAAAATCACAGACCTGCAAACCAAGTCTTCTTCACTGTCAGCTATGCTTTCCTAACGCTCTTTTCCCCCTCCTCTTTCATTGTCCTTCACAAGCTTACAAAAGGATGAAACTAAACCTGCAGAACAAAGTGAGGAAAGAGGTAGTGGGTAGCAGGTGCCTCTTCTTATATTGAACACTGCTCATGTTTTCCATTATTGCTGAACTTAAAAAAGTCTCACATTGGGTTCAGTTGAAAGCACTAACCTTAACAGTCCAATTCTTGTCAACAAGCAAGTTTGGGGACTTCAGATCCCTGTGTACAACAGGAGGCGAGCAACGATGCAAATAATTCATTCCTTTCACCTGCAAAACCACCAATCAAGACCCCCACAAAAACTATCATCTCTCTACATCTGAAAATCATTGTAACCCAATGACCAACATGTCCATGAATATTATAATCCCTGTATGATGCGTTCAATAGTCTCAATGATAGAACTAAAGATGCCAGATGACCCAACCCTCTGAACAGCACTTGCACCTCCTCCATCCCCTAGAATCTACCCCAAGAACTCACTCACTCACCACATCCAACGCCATGCGGATCCGTCGTTTCTCATCTAACTCCCGATTTGGTCTATGCAGAAGCCGATACAGACTCCCCCTGCACACTCCAATCGCAGACCACAGAGTTGCATGAATTGATAGAAGACAATAAAAGTTGCAAGATCCCTTTGGAAACTAACCATGCAGGTTTTGGTGTATCAATTCAACCAGTTAGAATTTTATCTACCGATACAACAACCAACCCTCTGAAGAAGCCAAGCTTGGACTTCATGAAGAGATTAGGGACATGCAGCCCCCAAAAGAGTGGAGTACATGATGTGCACACACCAGGAGTGGCAAAAAATCACCTTGGGCAGAATTCAGTGATAATGGATAGGTTGGGAGGCTTTGTAACAGCTCCCATGAAGAGCACAACATTGGGGTGTCGTAATCGCCTCATAATTGCCACCTAAAATCAGAAACCAGCATGCAAATCAGCAGGTATCTAACAGACGTATGTATGTATGGACTTTGCATAGAATGGCAAGGCCACACAAAGCAAGAATCTATTATACAATTCTTCTCACACCTAAAAAACCTGGTGGAAGGTTTTGCACGAATGGGACATGACAGACACACAAACCTCAGCCTTGAACTCCTCGATAGCTTCCATTTGCACATGTTGATCTAGAAACACTTTCACAGCCACATCCTGCACCCAAAAACCAGACAAAGAACATACCCATTTGTAAAAATTAAGCATCTCCAACAATAAGAACAACCTGAAACACGTTGACAGAAGAGAAACTGCACAATCTGCAGGTCCTTTGCTTGCAGCAAAGGCAAGCCTTGCACAGTAGACTACCAAACCCCCAACTTAAGAGAGAGCATCAAGGCAACAAACTAAGAGATGCACAAGACAAGTATACAGACAGCAGCAGCTTCAAAGCTTTGACAAACACAATCAAAACTGTCACTCACCGATCCTTGCCAGTCAGCACGATAAACCTTTCCGTATGAGCCTGTGTAGGATTCCACAAGTCAGCTACTGCTGTAACGCAAGCTCCATATCCAGAAAACAACTTCCATTGCTCACTCAACAAGGGGTTATATGAAAATAATTTTCTAGAATCATCAAAATCTAACCTGCATTGGTCATCCATTTGTGGAGTTGTTCAACAAGTTCCAACAGTTTTGAGCAAATTTACAAGGAACAGACTTGGGTCATAAGAATTATTACACACCTTGTCCTATCCGCTCCCCGATGAGCAAATCCTCCCAAGGAATCTCATATTCTTTTGCGAATGCAACTGCATGCTCCACCAATTTCTCTCTTGAATACCTACTTGAATCCTCTTCTGGGCTACTTGAGCGTCCTCTATCATTTGTTCCACCGCTGTTGTCTGACCGCCCAGCCACTGAGACATCACCTGAAGCTCTTCCTTTTACATTCTCCTTGTTGAAGCCAGATGGCCTTGGATGATAATCTTCATTGTACCGATTCCCAGTTGGTATGCCACTGCCTGCTCCACCTCCTCTTGGGGAGGCATCATTTGCCTGCTGCTGCTGTGTGGCACCCCGGGGAGAGTGTCCGTATCCAACCTTGCCTGCCTCAGTTGCTGCAGCTGCAGCTACTGGAACTGCAGACCTACTACTTGCAGCGAGCTCAGAAGCAGGTCCGGGTGCTACCTCTCCCCCACTGTTTGCAGGATCTCGCAGCCCCAACTCGTCCCGCCAGTTCAGTATGCTACTGATTGCAAATGAGCTAGGCCTCTCAAATTGCAAGGGGGATGCAATAACGGCAGGTGGTGAAGCTAACCGAGCATCAGGAGCCATTATCTTTCCTGGACTTTCTAAGAGATCCACCATCCATTCCCTGTAAAGAGGAGGCAAAGACCAACTGCTTTGATTAGGGAACCACAATCAACTGGTAGATTGTTTCAATACAAGCAAAAACCACATCACCCAGAGCAAAGGTTCCAGGACAAGAAGATCCAAAAAAGTCCTCAGCAACACTCCTAAGATCTAGCATATCTTATGTTGATGAGGGATAAAGCAGCAGGACCAGCAACCAAAAGAAGAAAGAAAAATTGCACCTGTCATCCCCAACCTTGACAACCACCAGTGCACCCTCTTCCTTGCCACAGAAGGATCTCCCCCGAACAAGGCGACATGGCAACCCAACACTATCAGCCATCACCTGAAAAGCTACCCAATACATGCATCAGGACATCAGGAACTCCTTTTTCAAGCGCAAAACATAGATGATCTCAAAGAAGAATCCCCATTCATATTGCACAGAAAAAGGAGAAAAATCTCTCATGAGAGTTGAGAAATCTGCATTCTCTCGAATCTCACAGAAAAAAAGGAGGAAGCATGAGTTTTTGAGAGACACACACTTACCTTGAAGAGCAAAGCCCTATGTCTACCCAGGCCAGGTCTCAAGACTCCAATCGGAAGAACAATGCTGCCTAGACGCTGCGTCATCTTAGTTGTATTAGCATGCCATGCCTCCAGCAAGTCAGCATCCGAGGCAGCAGGACCTCCCATGATAGAGGCAACCATCTGAGCCAACCGAGTCGCCAAGTCCAGAACTTCTTGGCAATCGTATGCAAGTCCCACGGCCTTGTCCTCCAACTCCCGAAGATCATGGTCATCATTCCTATCTACCAAAACAACCTCAAATGATTCCGAAGTGCTGACACTCTGCAGTGCTGCCAATGGAGGTATCCGCCCAAGCTCATTATTATCTGTGCACATTGACCATACATACGGACTCATGCCCCAAACTTCATAGAAACCATCCTCGATACGGTCATCATAGCCCAGGCAATTGCTCACCTGCCATAACACATTGCATCATCAGATTTCACAATTCCAACTTGCAAAAAAGTCTCCAGCAAAGAACTTACCAATGACACAAAGAGCTGTAAGACTCACCCAAAAGCGGTACGCAGTTGCCTCAACAGTGCTGACACCCGGCATCTTTCTCGTGTTTCCGTGTGGACCCCTAACATTAGCTGACAGATGTGGATCATCCACTGCTGCTGCCTCAGCTGCAACCCGTAGTGCAATGGCCAGCTGGAGTTGGTAGTCTTCCTCTGCTTGCTGGAAGTTCATGGCTCCTGCAGCACCTGTCCATGTGTTCCTCTCGGCAAAGACTTCCTGTGAAGCCAAGGATGCTGCACTTACATTGGGTGTCACAGATACTTCAGCCCTAAGTTCTCGGCCTCCTCCTGGCTTGTAAACTCCAGATCCATGGCCAGTCAAACCAACAGGAGGAGAAGCAGGAGGAAGTGAGACCCCACTACCAACAACACTTTTGGCATCGCTCCTTGGGTGCTGCAGCTGCTCATTCTTTTGCATCAAACCATTATGAGATGATCCGTTTGGAGTTTGGTCACGTTCTGGGAGGAGATGATGATGATGATCTGGGGACATGCCATGTTCATGCTCTGAGCCCCACGAGTTTTGTCTCTTGGGGGGCATTTCATCTGCGTCCCACCTGCTGCTCGTCTTCCCAACCTGTAGCTTCTCCAGAATCTGCTGAACTGAGCTCTGCTCCAGTTTCTGATTTCAATTCCCCACCATTTTCCAGAATCCAACAACCACTTAGAAATCTGCAGAAATCTGCAGTAAAGGACTCTGGAGGCTACCGCTGTGTGCAAGTCCTCCCCTTCTCAAAAACCCTAACTGGCAACAGACCAAAGAACAATACAAAAATCAGGTACCAACTGACCAATTGCAGCACCACATTCTTCTTCCTTGCAATCAATCTTTGTTCTGACAATTGGATTCACTTGGAAGAAAGCAGAGCTAGGGATTTCCAAGAGACTTGGAAGAAGATTGGATTACCAGAAGGCTGTTTCCAGGAGATTCATCACTAGTCCGAACTACTGTCGGTGATTCAGAAGAGCCTGCAACAGTCATCATCCCCAAGGAGGAGTTCTCCACAGCTGCTCCCTCCTCCTTGCCCCCTGACAAAGATGATGAGGAGGAACTCTGCTGCTGCTTCAAATTACCAGTGCTACTTTTTGCAACCACAGCAGCAGCAGCAGCAGCAGCAGTGACATCAATTGCAATGCCACCAATGATGTTATGGTCATCATCAACAATTGGTGTTTCAGAGAACACAGTGTCCAATAGAACACCATCTTTCCGCTTGCAGTAGAGCGCACCCGACCATGACTCCCCATACCCAACGCGGGAAACAACCTCCCATCCTGCTTTCCGCAGATTTTGTGGTATAAGCACATCCACGATGTTTGACTGTAGTACCTCCTCTGCTTTCCATTGGTACAAAGACTCAGCAGCCTGATTCCTGCAAACCAATAGCAACACCACCCCCCTCCCCACCTCAGGATTGCCATCGAATTCTCCAAGCCCCATCAAAAGACAACAGAGAGTAGTAAAATATTCCAAACCCCATCAAACTGAAGCCACAGAGTAGAAGAATTCTCCCAAACCCCATCAAACAGAAGACACGGAGTAGTAGAATTCTCCCAAACCCCAACCCTAAGTCCAGTTGCAAAACTGGACATGGGTACTGAGCACTACAGAACCAGCGGCTGGCTCTTGGGGATGCGGGTTGTGCAGGGGGAAGCAGAAAGGGGTTTGGAAGTTGTTGCTTACCAAGAAGTGATGTTGCCACCAACATCCGTGCAAACCACAGCTTGATCCAGCGACAAAAAGAGGTTGATTTGGTTGGAGCTTGTCGTCCTGGCAAGAGCTTGCCAGAAAGTGGACCTGGTTTGTTGTTGTGGAGGTTGTTGTTGTTGTTGTTGTTGGTGCTGTTGTGCCATCATCATCATCGTCATCATCACCCTCCCTCCTCCTGCAACTCCTCCTGCCGCTCCTGCTCCTACACCGGCTGCTGCTTCCAAGTTCATCAATGACTCGCTCATCAGTCCTGCGGCAATAACCTCTTTCCTTTCCCTAGGCGATGAAGACGAATCCCCCCCCCGCCACGACGAATTGTACAAGCTCTGCTGGTACTGCGGCTCCGGGGAAACTCCTCCTCCTCCTCCTCCTCCTCCTCCTCGTGAAGAAGATTCGGCCTCTCTGAGTCCCTGTTTCTCGGATTTGGTTCGTGTAAAAGCTCGTTCGGGAGCTCTACTCCCAAGGAACAATGGGTAGGTTTCTTCTGGGGAAGATTTTCCCCAAGACTCCAGCCATTTGGCCATCGCCCGCCCGCACTGAGCTCGGCGCTGGAGCTCCTCCAGAGCACAAGGGAAAGCGCACTTCGCATCGTCCTCCGCTCTTTCTCCCTCTCTTCTTCTGAGGGCCATTTCGAGGTCCCGAATTTTTTGGTATCCTCGATTTGTCCTTTGGGCCATAGGCCACCACTCTATCTCTCTGATTGTACCATTCTCTTATTGGTGCAACGTGGCAAAATCACACGTCTCGAGTTTGACACTTGGACATGGGCCGGAAACTCAATCCAAATACCCCCCTAGCAAATCCAGGTGCCAAAACGAGGGCCTGATCCAAGGGACAGGACCTCAGATGAAACCTTGCTGCTGCAGCAGCCCTAGAGTGATCATGATGGCGTGTCACTACCTTACTGGTGGAACCCCATCTTTATTCGTGGATGACGAAATCCAAGGGGCGAAAAAACATTATGGATGATAACTTGAGTCCATGGATGAAAAAAGAGTCACTCGCTTCCACTCCACCCTATCAACTCACGAACGTATTTACAGTCGTCACTAGGATTTTTTTCATCCATGATGCTCATCTTCTTCCTCCTTAATTTAAAATTTCCCTGCTGCCCGGTCGGTGGTACTCATAGTTAAATAAATTCCACCGTCCCCTGCCCCCCCGGGCCCCACCCGCCCGCCCCTAAAAAAAAAACAAACCGACCGTGCCCACCACCCCCCCCAGCACCTCCCTCCATTGCCACCCCCCCCAAAGCCACCCTACCAACAGGAAATGGACAAATGGGGGACTATTTTATCAAATTACAACCAATCACAAGCCTAGGAAATGGGTTTTTTTTAATTTATTTAAAAAAAAATTTAGGGGGGACTTTATCATTCATATAAGGGAGTAAAGGGAAAGAGAAAAGGAAGTTCCCCCAAAACCTTTTATTAGGGTTTTTATTTTTATTTTTAATTAATTTATTTATTTAAATTTTAATTTTTTTGGGGGTGGGATGGGGGGCAAAGGAAGTGGGTTTTTCTTTGATCCTTTTCCCACTTGAACACTAGAAAAATTGTGGGTGGGGTGGGCCAGGTGGCAATAGCCCTGTTCAGATTTAGGCCCCTCCTCTCAATACGTGTTGTCCTCAGAGGACAAAAGGTGAGGAACAAGGTAGAGGGAAACCCATCAAATGTGAACACCTTGCAGCTTTTTCA
>Ga0116228_10006217_pt1 | contig 10669 bp, 4 predicted proteins | sample S1TSphfallax_2_FD_89694 | JGI IMG/M metagenome (GOLD analysis project Ga0116228, IMG submission 89694) | Host-associated microbial communities from peat moss isolated from Minnesota, USA - S1T2_Fc - Sphagnum fallax MG | ecosystem: Host-associated > Plants > Peat moss > Unclassified | place: USA... | reverse complement strand
TACCTTTCCAGGTCAACATAATGTATTCCTGGACGACGTAATAAGTCAGCTAGAGTAATAGAACCTTTGATAGCTTGTTGGGTTTCGCGCCAGATAGTCTGTCCAATTTCGGTATTTTCTTTAATTCTCACCCCCGCAAGACGGGTTTTCTCTGTAATAATTTGTACTTGTTTTTGAGTAAACCAATTCCACTGGCGATCGCCTACCAAACCAATATCTCGTCCCAAAGGAGTTAATCGTTGGTCAGCATTATCAGAACGTAGTAGCAGACGATATTCTGACCTACTAGTCAGCATCCGGTAAGGTTCCCGCAAGTCCTTCGTACATAAGTCATCCACTAAAGTGCCAATATAACTTTGCTCACGGGGGAAAATAATCATTTCCTCACCACGCACAAACCTAGCAGCATTAATACCCGCTACTAGTCCTTGAGCCGCTGCTTCTTCGTAACCAGTTGTCCCATTAATTTGTCCCGCACAAAACAATCCCGCCACCTTTTTTGTCATTAGTGTAGGATAACATTGGGTTGCAGGTAGATAGTCGTATTCTACAGCATAAGCAGGACGTAACATCACGCATTTTTGCAACCCTGGAAGGCTCCGCAGCATAGTAATTTGCAGATTTTCTGGTAATCCTGTGGAAAACCCTTGGATATATAACTCTGGAATTTCCCTACCTTCTGGTTCAATAAAAATTTGATGACTTTCCTTATCAGCAAAGCGAACAATCTTATCCTCAATGCTAGGACAATAACGAGGACCTTTGGCTTCTACCCAACCACCATAAACAGGGGAAAGATGCAAATTTTCGCGGATTAAACGATGTGTTTCAGCTGTAGTGCGGGTTAGATAACAAGGCATTTGCTCCCGCTCTACCCAAACTTCTGGGTCAAAGCTAAACCATCTTACCTGCTCATCTCCTGGTTGAATTTCCATTTGACTGTAATCTACTGACCGCTTATCTACTCTTGCTGGAGTACCGGTCTTGAGTCTCCCAGTTTCAAACCCTAAACGATGGAGAGTTTCAGTCAATCCCTCGGCGGCGAATTCCCCCGCTCTACCCGCAGCCATAGATTTATTTCCTACCCAAATTCTCCCGCCTAAAAATGTCCCCGTTGTCAAAATTAAAGACTGACACCCAAAAGCTACGCCAAAATAAGTTTCAACGCCAATAACCTCATCATTAGCGCCTAAAATTAAATCCGTGACCATGCTTTCACGAATAACCAAGTTTTCTTGATTTTCGACTATGGTTTTCATTACTGCTGCGTATTCCCGCTTGTCAGTTTGCGCCCGTAAAGCCCATACTGCTGGACCTCTGGAAGAGTTAAGGACGCGTTTTTGTAAGTAAGTGCGATCTGCCATATTGCCAATTCCCCCACCGAGAGCATCCACCTCATGGGTCAGTTGAGATTTGGCTGGACCACCTACTGCGGGATTACAAGGTTGCCAAGCAATTTTGTCTAAATTAAGCGTTAACAGTAGGGTGCGACAACCGAGACGAGCAGCAGCTAGAGCCGCTTCGCATCCAGAGTGACCAGCACCGACAACAATCACTTCAAAGGCATCTTGGAATTCAATAGTCATAGAGGAGGGTGTATGGTATGGGGTGTATTAGGGTGTATGGAGTTAAGAAACTGCAAAATTCACATATGATGGAAGCTAAATTATTAATTTCCCGGATTTTTTCATGAGGCGTTTGGCAAAAGTCACATTTTTTTTCACTGTATTTATTTTAGTTGTTTTCACTTTAATTGTAGGTAACGCATTAGTCCAAAACAACTTTAGAGAAACCTCTCAAGTAACAGCTGAATGTTCGTCTCCCTGTATAAATGTAACGCCTAATCCTTTGGCTACACCATTGGTTCCTCAGCTACAATCAAATGACCAACAGCGGTTTATTGCTAAATTAGCATCTAAATTAACCACAATTCCATCCCTGAATACTTATGAGTATACTTTACTCCGTGCTTATGGTGCAGTATTTATCAATCCAGACCAAGGAGTGAAACTACCTGCAAAAGTAATCTTAGCTAATGAACAAGAAACGCAGGAATTTCAATCTAGTCTGACAATATTAAAGGTAGATGGGACTCGTGAATGTTATTTGCAGAAGTCAGCTACAGAAGCTTTTAATAGAGCTAGAAGCCTCCAACATATTCCGCTTAAATCTGGGTTTTCTGGTGATTGTCTCCGTGATTTTGCGACTAATTTAAAATTTTGGCAAAAATATGCCAATAATCAAACTTTAGAGCGAGTAAAAAAAGGACAAGAAACTAAAATTCTCGGTTTAGTCGCACCTCCTGGAACTTCACAACATCTGTGGGGATTAGCTATTGATTTACATGTATCTAATGCGGCACAGAGAAAAGCATTGAATCAAAACGGCTGGTTTCAAACAGTGGAAAATGACATCCCTCATTGGACTTATCTTGGTTTAAATGAGGAAAATTTACGCCAGTTTGGCTTACGAAATAAAATAGTTAGGGGATTGAGTTATTGGTTAACCCCTCTTTAAGTGTTCTATAATGCCACGTATTTTTGATAACATAGAATTATCCTTACTACCGATTTTACGAGAAACATTAAGGATTTCATATCGGGTCGATTTTTGCGTTGGTTACTTCAATTTAAGAGGTTGGTGGAAAATTGATGACTTAATTGAACAGTATATTGGCGGTGAAGGTACATGCTGCAGATTGTTAATCGGGATGCAGAACTTACCTAGTGATGAGGTTCACACCGCATTTACTCTTGGTAGTGGCGGGGGACGAATTGATAACGGTGCTATTGTTCGTTTCAAAAAACGTATAGCTGCTGAATTTCATCAGCAGCTAATTATCGGTGCGCCAACAAATCAACATGAAGCTGGTTTAAGACAATTGAGTCACCAGCTAAAAACCAAAAAATTAATTATTAAACTGTTTTTGCGCCATCCCCTTCACGCCAAACTATATCTTGTCCATCGTCAAGACCCCAACATACCCACGGTTGGATTTTTGGGTAGTAGTAATCTGACGCTTCCTGGTCTGGCGCAACAAGGAGAATTAAATGTTGATATTTTAGACCATGATGCGTGTAACAAGCTGCAAAAATGGTTTGATGATCGCTGGAAAGATTATGGTTGTATAGATATCTCCCAAGAGCTAGCTCAAATTATCGATCGCAGTTGGGCTAGACCAGATTTAATCCCGCCCTATCATATCTATCTCAAAATTGCTTATCATTTATCCCACGAAGCGATCGCTGGACTGAGAGAGTTTCGCATCCCAAATGAATTCAATAACTTGTTTGAGTTCCAAAAAGCAGCAGTACAGTTAGCCGCTCGTCATGTTACCAGACGGGGTGGTGTACTAGTTGGGGATGTAGTCGGTTTAGGGAAAACATTAGTCGGAACTGCGCTAGCTAAGATTCTCCAAGAAGACTGTTACTTAGAAACGCTGATTATTTGTCCCAAAAATTTAGTCCAGATGTGGCAAGAATATGTAGATAACTATCGATTATACGCCAAAGTCATGCCAATTAGTCGGGTACAGAATCAACTACCAGAATTACGGCGCTATCGGGTTGTACTAATTGATGAAAGTCATAACTTACGTAATCGGGAAGGAAAGCGCTATCGAGCGATCGCAGAATATATCACTGCTAATGAAAGTAAATGTATTCTCTTATCTGCTACTCCTTATAATAAAACCTATTTAGACTTATCTTCCCAATTACGGTTATTTGTTCCAGAAGATGAAAATTTGGGATTTAGACCAGAAGCCTTAATTAATCAATTGGGAGGGGGAAACTTGGGAGAATTGGAGTTTATTAAAAAGCATCAATGTTCTGTACGTTCTTTAGCAGCTTTTGAAAAAAGTGAACATGCTGATGATTGGCGAGAATTAATGAAACGTTATATGGTAAGACGTACTCGGTCTTTTATTAAAGATAATTATGCTCATATGGATGATGATGGGCGCAAATATCTAAAATTTGCAGATGGTAAGCGGTCTTTTTTTCCAGACCGCTTACCTCGGACGATTAAATTTACATTGGAAACTGTAAATAATGACCGATATTCTTGTCTTTATTCTGAAGCAGTAGTAGAAGTAATTAATCAACTCAACCTACCCCGTTATGGACTTGGTAATTACGTTAATACCAAACATAAAAAACCACCCACAGAAACCGAACAACGCTTGCTAAATAGTTTATTTCGTGGTGGAAGAAGGTTAATGGGTTTTTCACGCACCAATTTATTTAAACGTTTAGAAAGTAGTGGTATTGCTTTTATTCAATCTATTGAACGCCATATTTTACGCAATTTCATTTATTTATATGCGATAGAACAGGGTTTAGATATTCCGATTGGTGCGCAGGATGCTGAACTATTAGATCCCAGCAATAATGATGAAGATAGTGATTCGATTGTAGCGACTTCATTCGATACAGAAATGGATGATGATGACTCTAGTAATATAGATTTACAAGAGATAGTAGAAAATGTAAATTTAACAGAAAAGAGTTTTCGTCAAAGAGCAGAGTCAATCTACGAAGAATATAAAACTAGATATAAGCGCCGATTTAAGTGGGTGAATTCTATATTATTTGATATTAAAAGACTAAAACGCGATTTATTAACAGATGCAAAAGCTCTCATAGATATCTTGCAAGATTTTGGGGGATGGGACTCGCAGCAAGATACAAAGCTTGCTAATCTAGTCAACCTTTTAACTAAAACTCACCCCGATGAAAAAGTCCTAATTTTCACACAATTTGCAGATACGGTTCAATATCTGGTCGAGAATTTACAAACTAGAAATATTACTAATATTGCTGGAGTTACAGGTCAATCGAGAAATCCCACCGAAATCACCAGTAGATTTAGTCCTGTGAGTAATGGTAAACACAAACAAGTATCATTTTCAGAAGAACTGCGCGTTCTAATTGCGACTGATATTCTTAGTGAGGGTCATAATTTACAAGATTGTGCAATTATTGTGAATTGGGATTTACCTTGGGCGATTATTCGTCTTATTCAACGGGCGGGACGGGTAGATAGAATTGGACAAAATTCGGACAAAATTTTTTGTTATTCTTTTCTTCCAGAGGAGGGAGTAGAACGCATTATTAATTTACGGGGAAGACTCCGCCAAAGATTACAGGAAAATGCGGAAGTCGTGGGAACTGATGAAGCTTTTTTTGAGGATGATTCTACCCAAGTAATACTTGACCTCTACAATGAAAAATCGGGAGTTTTGGATGGAGAAGAAGACTCAGAAGTAGATTTAACTTCGGAAGCATTTCAAATTTGGAAAAAAGCTACCGATAATAACCCAGGTTTGAAAAAGACAATTGAAGAAATGCCAAATGTGGTTTATTCTACCCGCGCCCATATTTCCCAACCTCTGCAACCTAATGGTGTACTGCTTTACATGAAGACTACTGAGGGAAATGATTCTTTAATTTATGTTGACGGATCAGGTAATAGAGTTACACAATCACAATTAGCAGTATTGCGGTTGGCGGCTTGTGTAGAATCTACTCCAGCTATACCCAGAAGTCACCAGCATCATGAATTAGTCAAAAAGGGGGCTGAATTAATTGCTGAGGAAGAAAAAAATGCTGGGGGTCAATTGGGAAGACCTTCAGGCGCAAGGTTCCGTACTTATGAACGGCTCAAAAATTATGCAAAAGAGATGAAAGGATCGGTCTTTGTTACAGAAGAACTCTTAAAAGCAGTTGATGAAATTTACCGTTATCCTTTACGACAGTCAGCGATCGACACTCTCAATCGTCAACTCAGAAGCGGGATCAGTAATCAACAATTAGGGGAATTAGTCGTAGCGCTACGCATGGATGACCGTTTGTGTATTGTCAGTGAAGAAGCTGAACAGCAAGAACCTCAAATTATTTGTTCGTTAGGATTATTCTCAGAGTAAATTAATTTTAACTCTTTTTAGCATGATAGCTACAAGAAGTATTCTGTATAATCAAAAATAATGATTGACTAAAATTTACTTATACAAAATATATGACAATTGATTTCCCCAAATGTCGCGAGCTTTTACAAGAGTTTAATTTTCAGGATTTATTTATTGAGCAACTAGGATGGGAATCTCCTAGAGGAGATAGACCCGTAGTAATGGAAGTTGATGGCGAAAGTTATACCCGTTGCAAAATTGCGGAACTAGCCGGGGCGGTTATTTTTGTCATCACATCTGAGTCTGGTCAAATTCCCAATGGGAAAGTTATTGAGGCAATTTATGGGGAAATTTTCCTATTATATGTAGAAAATTTGTTAATTTTTACTGATGCTGATCAAACTCAATCTTTATGGTATTGGGCGAAGAGAGAAGGAAGTAAAATTTATCCACGCGATCATGTTTTTACTAAAAGTCAAGCGGGGGATTTACTATTGGGGAAAATTAGTATTTTGCAGGTAACGCTTGAAGAAATAGAAAATATTACAGTTATTGATATTGCAGAACGCTTACAACGAGGATTTGATGTTGAACGAGTAACTAAGGAATTTTATAATCAGTTTAAGGAAGAGCATACAAAGTTTTTAGGACAAATTCAAGGAATTGATCAAGAAACAAATAGACGTTGGTATACTTCTGTTTTACTCAATCGGTTGATGTTTATTTATTTTCTGCAACGCAAGGGATTTATTGATAATAACAATACTCTATATTTACAAAATCAACTTGAGGAAAGTCAAAAAAGAGGTGAAAATTTATTCTATCAGCAATTTCTTAATACTCTATTTTTTGAAGGTTTTGCTAAACCAGAAAATCAACGTCCTGAACCAGTTAAAGAATTAATCGGTAATGTCAAATATTTGAATGGCGGATTATTCTTAAAACATAAAATTGAGCAAGAATATAATAATATCTCTATTCCTGATGCGGCTTTTGATGAATTATTTAAACTATTCGCTAAGTTTTCTTGGAATTTAGATGATACACCAGGAGGAAAAGATAATGAAATTAGTCCCTATGTGTTGGGTTATATTTTTGAAAAATATATTAACCAAAAGGCTTTTGGAGCTTATTATACTCGTCCAGAGATTACGGAATATTTGTGCGATCGCACAATTAACAAACTCATTCTTGACCGAGTAAACGAGTTAGTAAAACCCCAAAATTTTGAAAGTATTAACGATTTAATGATTAAATTAGACGGGGCTTTGTGTAAAAGACTATACGAAGATATTTTACCAAAGATTTCTTTACTTGATCCTGCTTGTGGTTCTGGCGCATTTTTGATTGCTGCGATGCAAACTCTGATTTATATTTATCAAAATGTCATTGGAGCTATTGATATTAAAATTAAAGACCAGCAAAGACTCAAAAATGATCTACATAAAGAACGCTCTACCTGTACTTCTTTACAATATTTCATTAAAAAGAAGATTATTACTAATAATCTCTTTGGTGTTGATATAATGCCAGAAGCAGTAGAAATTGCCAAGCTCCGCTTGTTTTTAGAGTTGGTATCTTCTGCTAGTACTGTTAATGAATTAGACCCATTACCAAACATTGATTTTAATATCATGGCAGGTAATTCTTTAATTGGGTTGATTCGTGTAGATGAAACTGCATTTGATGCTGTGGGTAATTCATTACAAGGGAATTTACTTCAGCCTTTAGAAGCAGCTAATTACAAGAAAATTTTAGAAGATAAAAATAAGTCCATTGAATTGTACAAAAAACACGCTTTTCTTCCTGCTGAAGAACATGGAACAAGTCAAACTGATAGATTATTAATGTTACGTCAGCATATTGATAAAATTAATCAAGAATCTCAATCGAAGCTAAATAATTTATTGCTCAACGAATTTAGTCAAAAATTAGGTATTAAATATGAAAGAGTCTCATTAACCGGAAAGCCAAATAAACGGGTTTTAAATTCTGATGATATTGCGGTTTTAGAACCTTTTCACTGGGGTTATCACTTTGACAAGCTTTTTGACAAAGGTTTAGCAAATGGTGGTTTTGATGCAATTATTACTAATCCACCGTGGGAAGCTTTTAAACCAGACGCAAAAGAATTCTTCTCCCAATACAGTGAATTAGTCACGAAAAAGAAGATGAATATACATACTTTTGAAGAAACGAAGCAAACGCTTTTATTAGATAAAGAAATTGCTAATGCTTGGTTAGAATATAAAAGTAAATTTCCCCACCTCAATCTTTACTATCGTTCATCTAGTCAATATCAAAATCAAATTTCTATTGTTGATGGGAAGAAATCCAAGACAACCGATATTAATTTATATAAACTTTTTCTAGAACAATGTTTTAACTTATTACGTAGTGGTGGTGAGTGCGGTATTGTTATTCCTAGCAGTATCTATAATGACTTGGGGGCTAAACAACTACGAGAAATGTTGTTTAATCATACTCAAGTAACTGGACTCTTTTGTTTTGAAAATCGTAACGGAATTTTTGAGGATGTTCATCGTAGTTTCAAATTTGTTGTACTTACCTTTGAAAAAGGTGGAACGACTGAAGAATTTCCAGCAGCGTTTATGCGTCACGACGTTCAGGATTTACAAAAATTTCCCGGTAGTGAAAGTATCAATATTAGCCTAGAATTTTTACGTCGCCTGTCACCAGATTCTCTTTCAGTTACAGAGTTTAAAGGAGAAAATGAATTTATCATTGCTGAGAAAATATTCAAATTTCCATTACTAGGAAAAAATATTAATGATAAGTGGAATATTTCTTTTAGCCGAGAATTTCACATGACTGATGATAAAGATTTATTCAAGCACTACATTAAAGGTAGATTACCACTTTATGAAGGTAAAATGATTCACCAGTTTACTCATGAGTATTCTGAACCACGATATTGGATAGATGAAGATGAAGGAAGAAAAGCCTTATTAGGAAAATCTAAAAGTGATACTGGTCAAAAATTGGATTATCAAAATTACCGTTTTGCTTACAGGTCTATTGCAAGAAGTACTGATTCTAGAACTTTTATCGGAACAATTATACCTCCAAATGTTTTTTGTGGTCATTCTTTGAATGTTGGACTATTAAGTAATAATAAATATTCCATATTTATTTGTGCAATGCTTAATAGCTTTTGTGTAGATTTTGCTTTACGACAAATGGTATCGGCAAATATTAGTATATTCTATATATATCAATTACCAGTTCCTCGGTTAATAGAAGGTGATAAATATTTTAACCATATTGTAGAACGCGCTGCAAAACTTATCTGTATAAAACCAGAATTTGACAAACTCGCTCAAGAAGTTGGACTAGAATCACATCAAGAAGGTATAACTGACGAAACAGAACGCGCTAAATTACGTGCTGAAGTAGATGGAATAATAGCTCATCTATATAACTTAACAGAAGATGAATTTCACTATATTCTCTCAACATTTCCCATTGTTTCCGAACCTGTAAAACAAGCAGCAATAGAAGCTTACCGAAAATTCACCCCGATGTCTGGAGATCCAGAAATTGTTGAATTAATTCAACAAGGAATTAATCAAGGTGAAAGTTTAGTAGAATTTAAAGCTTCTGCTTGGTGGGATATTCCCAGAAATAGAAGAGAAAATTTCAATAAACGTATTAGCGCAACAGTTGCCGCTTTTTTAAATGTAAAAACAGGCGGTACTTTATTAATTGGTGTTGATGATGATGGCTCAATCGTAGGTATTGAATATGACTATAATAAAAAATATGATACCCGCAAAAACCGCGATATTTATGAAAATAATCTGATGACTAGCTTACTCAATGCTTGTGGTCAAAATTGCGGTACTCATATTAATATCAGTTTTGGACAAGTAGAAAATAAAGACGTTTGTAAAATTAGAGTTTCATTTTTCTCACAACCAGTTTATATCCAAGACGGACAAGAGCAAATTTTCTATATCCGGGCGGGTAATTCTAACCGCAAGTTGAATGTAAGAGAAGCCCATGAATATATCAGGAGCCATTGGAATTAAAATATAGAAATCTTCTAACAGTTCTCTTTCCTCTAGCTGATATATCAGAGGAGACTAAGCTGCTAGATTAATATTCTCTCTTTTTTTAGCCATGCGGTGAGTCCAGCACTGTAGGTGGGTTTCCCGCCATAGGTAACTGGCGTTAGCGAAGTACGAACATCATCCGGAGAACTATTAGGGGAGAGAATTGGGGTTTTAGCTAATGGGAGCAAATGTTAGAGAATTCTAAAAATTGACCTAAAGTCATCGGACTTCTATATAATAAAATTCTACGGTTCTAGCACCTTCGTGATTTTTCGCTATATAGGTTTTAATCGCATCTTTGATGTTTTTTAAAGCCTCCTCTTCCGTATCTCCCATTGTCCAACATCCAGGTAAAGCAGGACACCAGATAGTATAACCCTTCTCCGTTTTATTTAAATTAACTTGATATCGCATTTTTCAATCACCAAGATTGTCAGCTATTTTATCTTGTCAATTAAAGACAAAAAGGATTGTTTGATACTGCATAACCTGATATCCCTGCTCTAGCGAGACAAAATCTTACTGGCTTGAGTTAGATTGATAAGGTGATGATACAAATTTGATAAAATTGAGTTTGTTACCTTCCCATTCGTAATAATAACGACCGACTCCTTTTTTCCCTGCGTCTTCTCCCGGTAGACCAACAATAACCAGTAATTTGCTATTTGCTTGATAGTGTAACCCT
>Ga0116228_10006212_pt1 | contig 10681 bp, 3 predicted proteins | sample S1TSphfallax_2_FD_89694 | JGI IMG/M metagenome (GOLD analysis project Ga0116228, IMG submission 89694) | Host-associated microbial communities from peat moss isolated from Minnesota, USA - S1T2_Fc - Sphagnum fallax MG | ecosystem: Host-associated > Plants > Peat moss > Unclassified | place: USA... | reverse complement strand
TTTTCCATCATCTACTATGATATTGTGATATGAGTAGTGAAATTATTCAGAATGTAGCCCATGAGAATTATGATGATTTTCAACATGTCAACTTCATATTTTCACAAAATTTCATTTCACTATTTTGAGGATTATTTGGTGATGAAACTGATCTTAGGATAAGGTATGAGAAAATGGTGGGCCACTTACAAGATGACCCAAAACCAACAATTAGTAGTGCCAAGTTTTCCAATTTCATCCAATTGTAAGAAAGATGGAATGAAAATGTGTCATAATTGTGCACCCAAAACCATATCACCTCCTAGCTTTTGAGTTCATGGATTTTTCAGTCTAGGAAAAAATTAAAAAAATTTGACACCAGATACAAGCATTCAAATTTTGGAACTTTGAGGGACCCATGTGCATATTGTGTGAGGGCAACGAATGTGTATATGTCCATGCACGAGTCATGCACATATATTGTGGCATGTGTACCATTGACCTTGTGTACTGACAGTTTATGCCAACTTGGTTCTACAGGATTTTATTTTTTGGACTTATTTGCACATTTATTTGGCCCAGTTATAAGGGGGGGGAAGGGGAATCATCCATCTCAACATTATTCTTGAGCAAAAGGTGCTTAACTTGAGTTAATTTATGATCCAATGTGTGAACTTTGTAGCTAGATCATACTTTCAATCTGATTTCATGTAATAATATAAATATAATGTATTTGCATATATTATATTATCATTGAATTATATTCCCTAGAGGTTGCCACTAAGTCAATTGTTCCCAATGTTTCTTGCATGGAATTGGCAAAATTACGAATCGAATGGTTGATTAAAATTGGAATATGTGACATTTCGAAAGTATTGTATACTATTAAAAAAATTTGGGTGCACTTTGTTGGAGGCAAAAGAAAAATCTATTAAAGTTTACTCTTATTTGCCCGACACTATCTTTATTTAAATTGTCAAAGATATTTTGGAACTAGGTAGTAGTTGCAACTTGCAAGTAGGCAATCCATTACATATGAAAGGATCGGAATGAAAGACAAAAATGGACGACTCTTTTAGGCTTGAATTTCTCTCTACTTTAAAAGTCTTCATGAGGAATCACATGAAAAGGGCCTATTTGGAAATTATTGACACTCTGTCCTTTTTTTATGTTGCAAAAGGTGTTGGTACTTTCCAAGAGTTTCCATAGCAAGACTTATTTGGAGGGTAGAAAATATTCTATCATACATCATCTCACTGGCAGCAACTACAAAGTTTTAACTTACATTTATGTCCTCAGCACAAGAGCCATAACTTGTCACACTTGCAGAGAAAGTGGAAGTGGTCCTGGTTTGTTGTATTATAATTAAAATGACAAATTATTCACCATCGCGGTGAATAGTAAAGTACTAAGAGTGCAATGAAAACATCCTCAAACAACAAGTTCATGAAAGGTAACCTACAATTGCACTAAAATTTGTTAAACTTAATTTTATTGATATAAATGATTTAACGAAAATTGAATCCCTAATAATCATAATATCAATCATTGGACCGTGTAAAAGTTTATACATGAAACTTATTGTCGTTGGTGAAAGTGCATGAGTTTTATTTAAAATATTCATGGAGTTTTCAGTTTTGTAAGTTATGCATAACAATCACTTACATCATATGTATTCGCAAATTAATAATTTCAAATTAGGTCTCTATGAAAAAACAATTAACATGTAGAATATAAATTAACCATTGAATTTACACTTGCCTCCTGAAAACTGCCATTGTGACATGAAAATTGGTCCACTACAACTTGGATTAACCTTGTTGCTACTGCCACTATTTTTTCCAAGCATTATGTTGAGTTTAAAGTTCCAATAATTTCACATAAACCCAGAGCATTTTTGGAATTCCCATTCCTTTGGGCCATTTTGAACATACTCCTTACCATAATAAGGCATTGCCAAGTAACAAACAAGAGAATAAAGAAATGCTTGTCTATTGCAATGAAAATAGGGCAAGGTGAGGGCAGTGATGTGAGAGTAATTCACACTATGCACAACCAGCTACATAAGTTATTAACACATAAAAAGAAGGGCAAGGAAGGTTGGTACAAGGTGCTTGCAAATCAACATTAATGAGACTGAGTTCAATTGAAGGCCACTTTTGATGGGTTGATGTTCACCCCTTCGCAATTCGGAACTTTCCCGCAATCAAGTGTGTAACTTGCCCTAATCCAATGGTTAGGAATATGGCAAAATGAATGGCTCACACTCGGCCATTTAAACAAAGGGCTGTCATTTGAGATACTTGACAAAATTTCACCCAAAAAAATGCTGGTCTCATGGATAGAAATAAGTAGGTGCTTACATGTCAACAAAGGCTTACATCACTGGTGATGAGAAGAGAAATTACTGTTTCAATGTCTATTAATGGGGAGAAACAATAATTTTATAGTTCAATCTTTGTTGGTTGAATGTTGCATCATGCATGTCTTTGGATGATAAGAGTTGGAGGACAGTTATTTTTCCAATTTATTGTGGGATGAGAAACCATTAAATTCATTCACTAGATTCAAAGCAAAAGTTCTGAACTTTCCATTTCTTCATTTGAGTATTAAGGAAAAAGTTTAATCAAATATTGTGAATCATTGAATTTTTCAAATGGAAGGTGATTCTTGAAGGCGCCCTGTCAAATTTGAAGCCCCAAAGAACCCATCCCACAGTTGATATTTTGCCAAGATTAATAGAAGTGAATCGGTTCCTTTCCATCTTAGAAGGTCCAGCGCATGATCAACGCAAACTTAGTGTAGGGTAATGCCCTCGGGTGAGGTTATTCCTGAATAAGGGCCCTAGTGAGGCGAAAGTTGAGCTAAACCAACATTTCAGATTGGCCTTCACCGGTGGGCCTTACCTGATGTAAAACGGAAGCTTAAAGTTGATTCTCAAGGTAGATTATGTAAGAATGAGAACATAAAACGAAATGTGCATGGGCATTTGAGGGGAGCATTATTTCATATATTTAATACCCTTAATCATAAGTGAATGATTTAAACCAGATCTTTAAATGAAGTGTCAAAGTTCATGCATCCCAATTTTGGCATGATGAAGGGACACTTAAGTTTAAGTAAAGCCCTTCCTGAATTTCTCCCACATTTGGAAGGCGCCTAACAGAGCGTAATTTCCCTGCTGAAGGCCAGTCTGAGTACATAGTTATCACAGTGGTACAGAGGGCATTTCGAAAAATGAAATGCCTGCTATACACAGGTTGCTAGGATTGCGTTGCAATCTGGGACTTTGAGATTTCACACCAACAGAGAGTCTGGCTTTATGCCAACTAATGCCCTTGGAGCAGGGCATAGCTGAAATAAAAGCCTATGCTTGGCACTTGTCTTGGGGAGCAGGGCATAGCTGAAATAAAAGCCTATGCTTGGCACCTGTCTTGGGGAGCAGGCCCTTATTTCAAGAATGCCCTGCTCCAAAACAATTGCCAAATTTTTCTATTGGGTTCTAACATGCATGTAGCAAAAAATGTGAAGGATGCTTAAACGTTTTTACTTTCATATCTAGTCTGTACAAGTCAAATTTGGCTAACCTGTCTTCTGGATGATCAACACTTAAAGCGGTAACATCACAAAAATGAAAAAAAACCCACTTACATTTTGGAAAGAGTCAATATTCATATACATTATGATCAGGAGTTAAGACTTTGGAGTTACGAGGACACATAATATCTGATCAAATTAGTGAGAAGGGTTTCCATATGTTGAGTACGCTCCATCTTCAAATCCTACACCGTGTTGGGTATGCCGGTTGATGATAACCTCTTCGACACGCTCCATTTTATCCCCCTCCTTCACGTCCCCATTGGTTAGGATCCTGCTATCCCGACCTGCAGAGAATTGCCCCAACAGTTGAAGTATTCATTGATGAGTTGAATAGACTTCCAAGGACCAGCAAGGAATGGCAATGAGTTCCAAAATCAGAATAAACATGTTGAGCGGTACACTGATGTCAATACAATATGAATTACAAATTGGGTACGTGTGCCACAGTGCATTTGAATTCATTCAATGCTACAGAGCCCCAGTCACCTAAATAGTCAACAACCTTTAATCTACCCGTATGAATTCCAGCAACATAAGAATTCTGGAGTAGGCAGGAGATATAATGTCTTCTTGGATGTAGCTGGAATGATGAAATCAAGAGTTGGAGATGCAAAGTAGAAGACAAAACTTACATCTTTGCAATGGATGTAACCAGCAACCATGTCGGTATGTTTTGGATTTTCGATCAAGATGTGGTATGATGAATTGAGGATGTTTGAATCGTTTTTTTCATATTCTTCAATGTGTCTTGCCAATTCGTAAGTGCTGAAAACGTGGTAGTAGTTTGCATACCAAAAGTGTCTAAAGTCACTGATCACTCCAAACCTGCGCCCCTTCCACAGCAGCATAAGGTATATGAACAAAAGGTAACTTGGCTCCCTCCAGTAAAGGTGTTGCAGGTCGTCATGATCAAGCCGAAGTTGAGTGTGCCACAGAACATTCTCTCGTACTGTGGCTTCAATGTCGTTCGGGTTACATAATTCGCTCCATGCCGTTAGTGTACGTGACTGATTTGTCGACTCACGCCAAGTTAATTGAAAGTATCTCCAGCGTCCTCGATGCAATTCAAAATCATGAATCGACCTGGACACTGTTGTACTTACGCTCGTAGTGGGCACTACTGTAGGAAATTTAAATCCAGTAGCGTGACTGTGCCACGTGTAAGACTGACAGAAACCTATATTAATTTTGTCCCAATTGAGTTCATGAACCATGGTGGTAAATGAGTTGCCAGGAATGCAATTGTGTAGTGTTATCAACTCCGTTTCGTCACTTGCACGATGAAGCACTGGGTTGAAATCATCGCAGAAGGCCAAAAAACAACCGCTCTTCTTTAACCAACGATAGAATCCGTATCTGCAGTCATCTGACAAAATAGTGGCGAGTACACAATGTACAAACAATTTTAAGGAGAAATGACCTGTAAGACCATATATGAACACGACAGATGGTAATGCGAGACCAATGAACAGTCCAACAACTACTTCTACACGCGGGAGATTCGATACTGCAAGAATAATCGAGATCCCAGCCTGCACCACGCCAAGGGAAGCGGAGAGCATCGGACCAAAAGGTATCCAATTTCTGTCTTCGTGCCTTTTTTTTTGAGGTGAAGATCCGACAAAGAAACGTCTTGGCTCGCTGAATTCAAAGAGAGAAAATTGTTCGGGTGACTTACACACGCCCTCTACAATGGACTGAACACTTAAGCAATGACAATAGATGCCATCACCATCGACAACATATAAATTCTCTATCACCCCCAAATCTGGTGATTTCTCCCAATAGCGAAGTATGCGAAATATTTTGGCAATATGATTCCAATCCGTTATGGTGACAAACTTCTCTAGAAGTCTTCCCCTTGCTGTACTTTCAAACTTGAAATTATTCTCACATTGGGGAGAAGCATCGACACTAATCTTCCCTGAACCTATTTCAAAAGAATAAGAATATGCACAAGGTTCTAAAGTATTTCCTTCAATTTCTTGAAATTCAATCTCTTGAGCATGTATTTCACGCCTTAACTGAGCCCAGTCTGACCACCTAGCTATGAATTGACTTTTCTGTGTTGATGACACAACTGCATCTTTCAAAAAAGGGTTGCAAGCAGCAAGAGACGGCATCATTCCCCTAACGTAATCTGACAGTGCTATAGCCAGTTCAGTTCCAAGAAAACTATCTAAATGCTCCCACATCTTATACCTGAACACAACTTCTGGCATGGAATATTTCACAGACAGTATGCCATATAACAGAACAGGAGGCAGTATCAAACTAGTTACAAACGAGACGTATAAGTTTTTCCCCCAGGGCCAGTCAAGTTTGCTGCTTCTGTTAACCAGTCCAACAACGGCTACGGTAAATAATACTAATGTGCTAGCATAAAGTACACCATAATCCGGCAGCCCGTAAATTCCAAACCAAAAGATCACGGTTATCACAACCCCCATTATTGTAGAACGCGGGTCAACTGCATTGCTCAAATTGATGGAAGTAAAGAAGGAGATCACCAATAGAACAGAACAAAAAACCAGAACACCAAACAACGTCTTCTCATATGGAAGAGGTTGTGCACCTGAGAAAAGGCTTCCATCTAACGATTGTGCAGGAGTTGGTAAAGCTGAGAAAAGGCTTCGATCTGACGAATGTGCACGAGTTGGTGCAGCTGAGGAGACGATTCTATCTGACGAATGTGCACGAGTTGGTACGGCTGAGCCGACCCTTCTATCTGACGAATGTGCACGATTTGGTACAGCTGAACTGACCCTTTCATCTGACGAATGTGCACGAGGTGGTACAGCTGAGCTGACCTTTCTTTCTGACTCGGGCAGACCTCTTAACCACGTACTACTATCCCCATCCCCCATCTGACAGTGAAGAGGTAGCGAAAAATAAAGCAATTTGGGAGAACTTAGATGCAGATCTATATTTCTCTATCAAAGAGGCGAGCCGCAACTCTCACAAGAGAAAATTGAAGGCAGAACGCCAACAATGCCACAGCAGATATGGGAAACGAAAGCTCAAAAGAATTCTCGATTGAGGTGGTATATGTACCCTAGACATGAGCGACGCGCATTCACGGGATTTGCTCCTGCATTTTAGTGAACACACGGTCGTTGGTGGTCCCTAGTCGGTTCGGTTCAGGATTCCGCTAATTTTATTTTAAGTGGATGAAACTTCCATTGCAGTTACTGGACCTCCAGGTCCGGTGTTTTGCAAAATAATTTCCAATTTACCGGTTAATCTGGTATTTCCAGTAAAGAACTTTTAAAAAGTTTGCTTTGTAATTTCTGTCAGCTACTTCGACAAAATTTCCCTGTAAAGCGAAGCAGAATGGGACCTTCCACTCACAGAACATCCCAATTTCAGGAACCTTCACTCATGGAAGGTCCCCATTTTGTAAAAGTTGTTAAAGCAACATCACCCTAGGCTGGGCCCTCAAATCCAAGAAGACTCCCAAAACTGTTCTTTACTTTACATACATAACCTACCATTCAGAGGTTCTGAAGCTTCTGATTGGTCCTCCTCTTGTCGTTCATGATGCATAACCTCCCACTCTTTTTTTTCTCCCATGCAAACATTATCCAGTCAGTCATTAATTTTCATCCATTTAGAGTAAGGCAACATGCTTTTCATCCATTTACAAGAGGGGTTACATGAAATTTCATCCATCAACAAGAGTTACACAATGGTGCTCTTGAACCTGTGCATTGCAGGTTATGTTTGGTGACCAGTTCAAGCGTGCTGGTCACTCTGAAAAATCTCCGCACTGTGAAAAGTGAGTGCTGAGACTATTCTCAGTAACCTAAGTGCTTTCACAGGTTACCTAATCCCCATGTTGCTGAACATCGGCAAAATAATTTCAAACTGGCAAACATTAAATAGTAGCAACAAGTTAAATGTTGCACTAGGTTAAACGCATTTGTAGCACAATGCCTAACATGAAAAAAAAATTGATTTTTTAATTTATTGTATCTACACAATGATTAATGTTAGAAGTATTTTTCTTACATGATATTTTTTTAAAAAAAAATGTGATGTAATAGTTAGAATTTTCCCTTCAACCCAAAGGTCCATAGTTGAATCCTTTTTTTCAACAAATAAAATGGATAAAAAAACACATAGAATATTTAAATAATTTTTAAGAGTTAGTTGTTTTTAGGAAGCAATTTCTTTTAGGAAAAGAAGATTAAGTGCTAATCCAAGCAAGTTGTCCTAGAGAACAATGTAAGTTTTTCATGAAGCAAAATAAAATTTTGAAAAAGCAAAAAAGTTTTTGACGGAACCAATGAAATACCTTAAAAACAAGTTTCAAAAGGAATAAAAAAAGTTCCTTGATGAAAAAGACAACTTCCCCAGGAAGCAATGAATATTTCCTTGGAAAGGACCCAAGTTCCTTTGGGAGAAAGACACTTTCTTTGGGGAGCAATGAACTTTTCCTATGGAAAGGCCCAAGTTCGTTGGGGAAACATATGTTTCAAATGGGTATGTAGATCATAGCCTCGGCCACACCCTCCATTGTATCCAACACCTCCACATTGGTTAGGATCCTCCTATCCCAACCCGCAGAGAATTGCCCCAACACTTGAAGTCTTCATTTATGAGTTGAATAGACTTCCAGAGACTAGCAAGGAATGGCAATGAGTTCCAAAATCAAAATAAACATGAAGAGCAGTACACTGATCTCAACACAATATGAATTACAAATTGGGTATGTTTGCTACAGTGCATTTGAATTGATTCAATGCTGCACAATCATGTGACCTAAATAGTCAACAATTTAATCTGCCCGTATGAATTCCAGGAACACAAGAATTCTGTGCAGGTAGGAGATACAATATGTGTTCTTAGATTTAGTTGGAGTGATGAAATGAAGAGCTGGAGATGCAAAGTAAAAATCAAAACTTACATCTTTGCAATGGATGTAACCAGCAACCCACACTCGTTTCCACTCTTTCTTTTCTAGATCATCAATTGTAGAAGGTGTAGAAAATAATGACACCATTGTTGAGTCAGGAGAGCCTGGAATTGATTGAAACATAGGCAAGTTGTTCTTGGACAATGTGGTGTCCACAACAATTTAAGAATACCTATGTTGAAGAAAAACCTATAACTTACCTTAAGGTCAGTTTCATCATTAAATAATCCTCAAAATAACAAAATGAAATTTTGTGAAAATATGAAGTTGGCATGTTGAAAATCATTGTAATTATCATAGACTACATTTTGAATAATTTCACTACTCATATCACAATATGAGTAGATGATGAAAATAATAATAAATTTCAAATTAAAAAACGAATTCTTTTTTCGAAAATAAGTAATTATTTGTTTTGTCAATGTGGAAACTGACTTTAGGCTTTGGTATATAAAACCCATTGATGGTTGCTATAGAGTTGTGATCTAACAAATCACAAAACTTACAAAAGGATAAACATAGGCACCTTGAACATTTTTTCGTAAAACAAAACAAATAATCATTTCTTGTAATGTAAAGTCTAGGAAGGTCTTTCAGTAAGATCCACACAAACAATGGAGGGGAAGGACTGATAAAGAAGGGAGGTGAAGAATTTTTTTAATTTGGAAACTAAAGACTATAGAGTGTGTGCCCATACAATGGAATGGAGTTGACACCATCAACGAATGGATCGTCATGCTCGATGAGTACAAGTCATAGTGGACCAAAAAGTGGCATGTGAAGCATCTCCCAATGTTGATTTCCTTGGCATTTGTTTTGAACCTTTGATGGATCAAATAACAAAATTTAACAACAATTCATCAATATAAAACAATGTTTTTTTCATTCCTCTTTAACCCTACCTAGAAATAATCATTTTGTATATGTGTGCACAAATTCAACATAAAGTAAATATTTCTCTATATCAATATAGACTTTTGAAAAAACCCAAGTTGACACTAGAAATTATTATTTAACTATATGAAGGTGACCTTTCATCCTCTTGTACCTTTCACAAGTACAATTCTTAAGGACAAAAATTGAATATTTAAAACATTAGATTATTTTAAGGTGCTCTTTCCTATATATTTATACTGTAGGCTAGGGTCAGTTTCCACATTGACAAAATGAATAATTATTTTTTTTCAAAAAATGAAAAATTTAATTTTTTTTGAAATTATATATTTTTTCATCATCTACTATGATATTGTGATATGAATAGTGAAATTATTGAGAATGTAGCCTATGAGAATTATGATGATTTTCAACATGTCAACTTCATGTTTTCACAAAATTTCATTTCACTAATTTGAGGATTATGTAATGATGAGACTGATCTTAGGATAAGGTTTGAGAAAATGGTGGGCCACTTACAAGATGACCCAAAACCAACAATTAGTAGTGCCGAGTTTTCCAATTTCATCCAATTGTAAGAAAGGAATGAAAATGTGTTATGATTGTGCACCTGAAACCATATCAGGTCCTAGCTTTTGAGTTCATGGATTTTTCAGTCTAAGAAATTTTTGAAAAAATTGACACCGGATACGAGCATTCAAATTTTGGAACTTTGGGGGACCCATGTGCATATTGTGTGAGGGCAACGTATGTGTATATGTCCATGCACGAATCATGCACATATATTGTGGCATGTGGACCATTGACCTTGTGTACCGACAGTTTATGCCAACTTGGTTCTACAGGGATTTTGTTTTTTGACTTATTTGCACATTTATTTGGCCCAGTTATAAAGGGGGGAGGGGAATCATGCATCTCAACATTATTCTTTAGCAGAAGGTGCTTAACTTGAGCTAATTTATGATCCAATGTGTGAACTTTGTAACAAGATCACACTTTCAATCTTATTTTATATAATAACTAGTCTGTAAACCCATTTTGCAAGCAAAATGATCAAATAAGCAAAAGACTAAAGTGTTATGAATCAAAGTCCATTTTGTCCACTTCTACCCATCAATTATTTTTAAAAATCAAATATGCCCGAACATTGAATAGGTGGGGTGTTCTTTGCAAGGGGCGTTAGCCCATGCCAAAAATGGTGACCAAGTCTTTTGGGAAGAGAAATTTCATGCAGCCAATGGGAAGGCCCAAGCATGCATTCAAGGTGCCTTGCTTTTCTCCCTTTTATGT
>Ga0116228_10006211_pt1 | contig 10682 bp, 7 predicted proteins | sample S1TSphfallax_2_FD_89694 | JGI IMG/M metagenome (GOLD analysis project Ga0116228, IMG submission 89694) | Host-associated microbial communities from peat moss isolated from Minnesota, USA - S1T2_Fc - Sphagnum fallax MG | ecosystem: Host-associated > Plants > Peat moss > Unclassified | place: USA... | reverse complement strand
CTTCTTCTTCTTCTTCTTCTTTCTTAGTCCCTTCTGAGGGGCGACGTTCGTGACGAACTGCTTCGTCGGGTACGACGTGAGCTCCGGCGGCACGGCAGCCGAAGGAAGGGAGGGCCGTTCCTGAACTCGCTCACTGGAGTGGGACCTTTGGTTTTGTGTGTGCGTGGGTGGTGTCCCCACACAAACACAGCAATTAGGATTAGCTTTAAAAGGAAGCCAAGTCAGTGCAGTTTCTCAACCAAGTCTCCCAATTCTTCTTCTCCTTCTTCTCTCGGTCTTCAGTCTCTCCGTGTTAGACGTCTGCGCTGCTGCTGCTGACGCTTCTGTTACACTATTACGCATTTTCGGCGGCTTTCCTCTTTGCTAATTGTCTTCTCCGTTGCTTTTGCGTTTTTGCTTCTCTTGCAAGTTTTCCAGTTTTGACGTTCCTAAGTGGAGAATCTACAATTTGGATCTTTGGTTAAATTGGCTTCTTTCCAGAGAAGAGTGTCATTTGTGACTGAGTTCGCTGAGGAGAGGAGAGAGGACAGGGAGTTCTGGAGTGTTTTGGTTCTATTTTGAGATTTTTGTGGGGGGAAATTTTGCGGGGGCTTTGGTCCTTCAATTTGGTGTGTCTTCTGGTTGAGCGCTGGATTGATTCTGCTGTTTCAGGATTGGGGAGACAGACTTGTTGGGTTCAGAGAGCAGATTTTATATTCTGTTTTTTTCCCCTCGAGATTGGGAGTTGTGAACTCGAAGCTGTTGTTGAGTGCGGAGAAGATGGGATCCGAGGAGAAGACACGGATTGCTGATCTAGAGAGCGGCCTTTTGGATAGAGTTGCCGGAGGGAGTGGTGATTATTACGTGGGATTAGCGGAATCGCCAGAAGCAGCAGTAACAAATCGGGAGAGAAGAGCGTTGCGAATTGCGTCGACGGTTTTCATAACAATCTGTTGTTTCCTAGCGGCGTTGTACGGGGCAGTGAGTCTGTACCCGCGCATTGAGGCGCTCGTGTCCAAGGGCGCAGTGCCTGGGACGTTTTCCTTCAATTCCCTTCTTAGCTCTGTGAATCTCCGGGGTGAGGAGGCTCTGCAGCAGCAGCCGCACAGGACTTCGTACCATTACCAGCCTGCCAAGAACTGGATGAACGGTAAGCCAAAAGAATTGGTCCCCCCTTCCCATGACCTTGGGATCCCCTGTGTTTTCCGCATCTTGAGTCTGGGGAGAGAGAGAGAAAGACACGATGATGCCATATATGTGCTTGATCAACTGGAAACGATTTGTAGCGAGTTTCTCTCTGGATTGAAAAAACTGATGATATGGGTTCTTGTTTGCTGTGGCATGTGTGGCGCGGTTGGACTTCTGATGGCTTGATCTGCAGATCCGAATGGTAAGCACCCATATTTCTCTGGAAGAATTTTCTTGGGTTTCTTTGTTTTGAATTTTCTTCAGAGATTCAGTTGCAATTCTTCCTTCAAAATCTAGAAGAGAGCCATCGGTGGAAGAACCTTGTTCGAGCATTAAAATATCGTTGCAGCAGCAGCGAACAGCTGTTTTGAGGAATTTTCTCCAGTGAAGTGACCGAGCTTCTGTGTGTTTTTTTCTGTTTGCAGCTCCCATGTACTACAAGGGATACTACCATTTGTTCTACCAGTACAATCCTGATGCAGCAGTGTGGGGCCACATCGCTTGGGGTCATGCTGTCTCCACAGATCTGATTCACTGGCTCTACTTGGAAAATGCTTTGGAGCCTGATCAGTGGTATGATGACATGGGAGTATGGTCAGGCTCAGCTACCATCGGCCCGGATGGCGTCCCCTTCATTCTCTACACAGGTAAGGACTCTGGAGGAGGGGCATATGCAGTAGTAGCAACATGTTTCTCTATGACAATGGACATCCACCCTTCGTTTTCCTACAAGAAAATATTCTATGGATTGGTTATAGATTCCTGCACAACTCTGTTTGCCCACCACCTGGGGGGCTTCTTCTTCTCTGCTTGAGTTCTTTGCAATCGTAGCAATTTCTGTTGTATCATACACGCAAATCTCACTAGATCCTTGCGAGATGTCAACTACTACAGTGATCTTACCAGCAAAAATTGTGTTTGCGTGAGAGGGGAGAGATTTTGAGACTGAATATATTTATTTGTTGTGTGACAGGGGGATCTAATGAGACTGGTCACTGGAATGAGCAGACGCAAAACATGGCAGTGCCGGCTGACCCCGAGGATCCTCTTCTCAGGAAGTGGGTCAAAGTGAAGCAGAATCCGATAGTGAAACATCCTGAAGATGTGGGCGAGCAGGACATGAGGGACCCAACAACCGCGTGGCAACTGAAAGATGGCAGCTGGGTGTTCACAGTGGGTGCAGTTGTAGGGAGTAGTGGCAGGGCGTTGCAGTACAAGAGCAAAGATCTGATTAAATGGGAGTTGCAAGACACTCTGTTGCACACGTTGCCTGAATCGGGGATGTGGGAGTGCGTGGATTTCTTCCCCGTAGATTACGACACGCCTTCTACGGTGTCATCGGGCACTCAGAAATACGTCTTCAAAACAAGCATGGTCGCCGACAAGCATGACTACTATACGATTGGCACGTATGATGAAGTTGCTCAGAAATTTATTCCCGATGATCCCAAGCGCGATGTCGGGTCTGGATTCCGCTACGACTACGGCAAGTACTACGCCTCCAAGTCGCTCTATGATCCCGTCAAGAACAGACATGTTGTCTGGGCCTGGGTGAACGAATCGGACACTGAAGCCATGGACATCGCCAAGGGATGGTCCTCCGTTCTGGTAAGGATTGGCCTCCCCTCCCAACTCTCTGTCATGGACTTGAAGGAATTGTGTAGTATCTCGATGTTATGCCTGAGCATTCCTCACGGATACTTGAGGATCTTCTATTATCTCTCACTGATTTTTGAGGGTTTTTTAGCACTTCTCACTGATATATTCTTGAGGAATTTTGATCATTTCTCACTGATTTTTGAGGGTTTTGTCACTCATATTCTTGAGGATCTCTCACTGGTTCTTGAGGAAATTTTTAACATCTCTAACTGATTCTTGAGCATTTCTCACTGATTCTTGAGAGTTTTCTCACTGATAATTTTTGAGGATTTTCTTTCTCACCAATTCATCTCTGTTTGCAATTTCTGCAGGGAATTCCAAGGACTGTTACCCTAGACAGCAAGACGGATGTTAGCCTCATTCAGTGGCCAATTGAGGAAGTGAATGCACTGAGGGGGGCAAAGCTGTCAATGACAGATTTGCAGCTTAATGCAGGTGCTGTTGTGGAAGTGGAGAGTGCTGCAGGTGGTCAGGTGAGCACAAAAAATTCCAGAATTGAAACAACTTTCTCTTACATCTCATCTCAGTATTTTCTATTGAAGTAAAATGAATTTTTCTTCAGGAATTCAAAAGAGGCTTATTGTAAGTAACTTTTTAAACATCCATCAAAATCTTCAATTTTCAAGACTCTGACATTCATTGTTTTGTTGATTGAATGGGGTGATGCGCAGTTGGATGTCGAGGTAGTTTTTGAGTACCCAAATATATCGGCTGTGGGTGTTGTAGAGGAAGCCAACTTCAATGACAATTTCGATTGCAGTCAAGGTGGATCTGCACATCGTGGTGTCCTGGGACCTTTTGGTTTGCTTGTCTTAACAGACAATGATTTCCAGGAACAAACCGCTCTCTTTTTCTATCTTGCACATACAAACGACGGTCAATGGACCACAAAATTTTGCAGTGACCAGAGCAGGTAAATTTCAGTTCCAAAGAAAATACTCACTTTATCTTTTATGGCCACAATCTCCTGTTCTTCTTGAAGTTTATGACAGTGAAAACATTCTGCAATCCTGGAGGAAATCTACAGAATATGGAGAGAAAGGAAGGAAACCTGATTGGCTGCAATTTGTATTGTGCAGATCATCCTTGCTGAAAGACATTGACACCACAGTCTATGGCAGTCATGTGAAAGTTCTGCCCACAGAGGATTTTCTGTCAGTCCGTGTACTTGTGAGCTTCTCACCCCTCCCCCAATTCCCTCTCTCAGAAGTAAACAAATGCTTGCAGCCATGATGAGAATATCTACCTTCTGAAAAAAAAATCTTTGGGGTGTATTTCAGTATTGCAACATTCCCTTGAATCTGGAATACTCTTGCTCTCTTCTCTTTTCTATGGCTGCTAACAGGAACCTGTTCTTCATTTCCCTCCAGGTTGACCGTTCAATAGTGGAAAGCTTTGTGCAAGGTGGGCGGATGGCAATCACTTCAAGGGTATATCCAAGAGTGGCAGTTGACAACCTTGCAAACCTCTATCTCTTCAACAACGGCACAACTCCTGTCACTGTGCGGAGTGTGGATGTGTACCAGATGACGCATGTTGTAATGCATCCTATTTAGCCAGTGCACATCACAGTGATGTGTGCTTCCTCCTTTCTCAACCAGAATTGATCATCAACTGCACCTTAATTTGTCATCCTTGAACAGGGTGGTTATATTAGGATGGAGTCTTTTTAGTGAATTACTTACCCTCGAGGTTTAGTAATTTCATGTGCTGCAACAACAGCAGTGGGTAGCATGACTCCAATGATGACATTCATCATTAGACTTTGCAACTATTGAATTTTAGAGTTGCTCCATACAAATTTCACACTAGGGTGCAAAATCCAAATGGATTTTTCACCATGTGTACACTAAACAATGTTCCCTATTTTGTGTTAAGTCAGAAAATTGTATACACCAAATTAATGTGTACATTAATATGAGAGCTGGCAACCTTTGCCAATTACTTTTCCTGCAGTATGATCTTTTTCACATGATTTTTTTAATGCTCATTTCAAAACTATTTCAGTTTGTTCTTTTAAAGCTCTGCTTATTGACAGTTCTTACCTTAGAAACTCTGTTCACACATGTAAGTTTGTAGGTCAGAGTTGTTTTCAACAATAAAATGACCTGAAAGTGAAACTTCTAAGCTGCTAATTATTTATGAAATATTTTGCATGTACATTGTTCATTGAAAGGCAGAAAAATTTGGAAATTCTCTAAGTGCCATTGAATTGTTGAATAATAAACGCTAATAGAATTGGCACAATAGATCCAACACTGTGAAAGAGGTGGTTAGGGCATGCAGAGAATGGCAGATGATGCGGAAGGCAGAGAATATGAACGGGCAGAAGAGAAATTACATCGTATACTAGTTTGCCAATTTTTCTTCAGGGTTCTGTTGGATTCAGCAGGTCCTCTACCAGGGATTAAAAGTGGCAAAAAGTATAGGTTAGTGGCCTTGGACTCCTCCTCTAAATGGGTTTAAGCTAAAGCAGTTTGAGACCATGGAGCTTTATCTGGTGCAAAAAATTTCAAGAAGCATATGTAGGTTTGGGGTGCCACATTATGCCACCAACAATGGAAGCAAATGGGAAGGGGAATTCATAGATTTTCGTCAGGCATGAGATTGAACACCAACACACAGCCCCTACCCATCTGCAATGCCATGGTATATGCATCTGCAGAGCATATGATTCAAACCTGAAGCACAGGTTGGCAACTGTGGACACTGCCCCAAACTATGAGCACCCATCTGCAATGCAATGGTAGAGCGTATAATTCAAACCTTGAAGCACAGATTGGCAACTATGGCCACGGCCCCAAAGTATGAGTGAGACTAGAACCATGCATTGCCCAAAGTTTTGTTTGCATACCAATGTGGCATTCAGTCCAGCATAAAATTTCAACACACATGATTTAGATGGGAAGAAATACCTGCCTTGAAGATATATAATTCGATATTAAAGATGACCAAGCTGTTGGAGCATGAAGAGGGAGATGACCAATTTGCAACCTAGATAATGCAACAGATGGTCATGGAACATATGCATGCTTCAATTCTGAAAAAAAAAAGTGGTTTGAGGCACAGAAGAGGCAAAAGAAACCATATGCAGTAAGGAAAAAGAAACAACTGTTTGCTAGCCTGCTGCCCCAAGTGACACGGGTGAAGATTTGGAAGCTTAGAAAGAAGGGTTTGGAATCGTCCTGGGAGGGTCCATATCCTTGATAGTGTGGACTCTCAACAAACTAATGAAGAAGGGAGAGTGTATATTACAAGATTTTGATGGACATGTGTGGGAGCACTCTGGAAGAAATATCCTGAGTTAGGGCTTAGGTTTCTCCCAGTGTGAAACTTGAATGAGTTTCTATTGTGAGGGGCAGAAATGACTCAACAAGGGGGGTGGTACACATGTAACACTGAATTAGGTTACTCAACACTGTTGTTTCTCAAATTTTGATGGCATAGGTGACAACCGAATTTGTTAGTTATGGAATTATGGTTTAGATGTCTTCATAATTTCTTTTAAAACAATTTATCAAGAGGAACATGTAGGTACATTCACAAGAATCTTGAAGAACATGGAATTCTAAAGTATAAAGTCTCCTTTGTAAATAATTTGTGTTTTAAATTTTTTTGTCCAAACATGTTTTAGGGTTGTATGTTGTGTTGTAGGACCTTTGTTCAAAAAAGTTTAGGGGTAGATTCAACACCTTTAAGTCTCATGGCAATTTTGGATGTTGTGAAACACATCTAAGGGCTACTGATCTAGAAGCTAAGATGTTTTCTCAAACTAGCCTAAACCCCTATCGTCATTCAAGAATTTTTATTTTTTTGTTCAATTTTTTTTATTTTTTTGAGTGTGCAATATTCCTTGGTAAATAAAATGTTAGTTTCCACATTAATCTTTGTGCAATCCATTATCTTTTTTATATTAAAATCATAAACATGTGTTCTTTTAAATTGACCTTCCAGCTGACCTTTTAGTGGACCTTCCAAGTATATTACAAACGTATACTTTGTTTTGGATTAACCTTTTAACTAGAAGGCCCACTATGGTCCTAGAAATGTTTTGTAGTTCAAAAATGGAAACCATCCATGGAGGCAAAGCTGAATGCTAAATACTGTTAGTTGCTGACAATTTAGAAGTTGGAGTTCATAAAGGTATCATATTTAGTTGTAAAGCATGGATTCCATTTTAAACTATAATGATTTTGAATCTTGCAAGTTTGGGGTTTGATTTTTCTAGTGCTTTTTGGTTCTTGGAATGTATTTAATAGTAGTTGGAATAATCTATAACTAGTTGTCAGTATTTAGCAATTGGTTGTGGTTTTACAATAGGAATACACAAGTCCTTGAATATAACTTTGATGGGTACCTCAATTTGCACTACTATAAAACATGGTACTTTTTGACTAGCAAATCTAATAAAAAAATACCCAATTTGAATAAGTGTAAAAAAGACCATTCTATCATTTTGGATAAGTTGATTTCGACATGTCCATCATGAATGGGGTGGTTTTTTTTACTATTAGAATATGGACCATTTGATTGGTCATTTTGATTAGCCAAATTTTTGCCCGTATGAAAAAAAAATTGTGATAGGTAGATAGGTGATAGTTTACCCTAGTCTACCATATCCTACTTAACCTACCTTAACTTAACTTAATATATTTTACTTAACCTACCCTACCTACCTTAGCCCTTTAAGCATGTACATAGGTTATAATGTTAGGAATTGAACCCTTGACCTCCCTAGTGATAAACCAAATTCGTAACCAATGGATAGCACCATCAAAAGGTGTTTAACTTTTGTCAAATTTTTAACTTCACATGTTTATTTCGACATTTTGTTACAAGACTACGAGGTATGAAGGTAGGTAGGTTATAGGAGATAGGTGGGTGGGTAGGTAGGTAGGTAGGTAGGTAGGTATTAGGTGGTGGGCAAATAGGTAAGGAGGTGGGTGAGTAGGTAAATAGGTAGCTAGGTACGTGGTGGGTGAATAGGTAAGTAGGTGGGTGGGTGGGTGGGTATGTAAATACATAATACATGTATGTAAGTATGTGTGTGTGTAGGTAGGTAGGTAGGTAGGTAGTTAATATGTAGGTAAGTTATAGGTGGGTGGATAGGTAAATAGGTAATACATTTAGGTAGGTGGGTGGGTAGTTAATATGTAAATAGGTTATAGGTGGGTGGATAGACATGTAAGTAGGTAGGTAGGTAGGTGGGCGGGTGGGTAGGTTGGTAGGTAAGTAGGTTGTAAGATTATAAGTGGGAGGTAGGAGGTAGGTATGTATTAGGCCTAAGATATCCAATTTGATTAAAGTACATCAGTCATTTTGACTAGATGTATTGGTCAAATAAGTCATTTTAATCAATTTGATTGGTCAAAAAATACATGTTTTGGGCCTCTAATCAAAATGGACATGTTCATTAATAAAAAATGACCAGTTAATGAATTTAAACCATTTGAAAAACCATGTTTCGTAATAGTGCCAATTGATCATGAAGATTATAATGTTCATAAAAGAGGTTGTCCATGTCCATGATTTGGAACTACCCATGGTTTGGATAGTTTTCAATGGTTGCCAACTATTCATGTGAAGCCCAAACACATGGACATGTACCAGCCATGGCAGAATGTGTAGGCCCCTTTATTAATGTGTAAAAACAATTTACCAAGGCATTGAAGCTAGAACGCAAGGTGGGTTTGTAGTTTCTACATGGTGTTGCAAGTTTTTTCAATTAGTAAAAATGCATGTGGTTTGCATGTATAGTTATTTCTTTTTTGTTAGTTCTAGTATAGTTTAGTTGAGAAAACATGTTGGATTAGCACATAACAAGGTCCATTTTGTTATTTGATGCAAATAAAATAGGAGCAAATATGAAATTCCACAGTTTTGCAAAGAGCAAGGATTTACTTGGGTTTAATGAAAAGTGGGTTCAAGTTGTCAAACCCTGTTTGTACATATAAATTTTCCATACCATATATTATAGTCTAATTTTTGGTACAATATGAAAAGAAATAGTATCAAGTTCTTAATATGTTATAAAAGATTAATAATAAATATTCAAGTGATTTGTGTATACATTTCCTTTTTTAAGTTTGTATCAAGTTGACAGATCAATTTTGTACAAAAAAAACTCAAGTATCACACAATAACATATTTTTGTTAAAAAAAAAGATTTTAGACTTCAATTCTTTGTCAATTATCCAATGATTTAGGTGGTAACTTGCATCTACACTTACGTCTTTTTGGGTACCAATTTAACAATATATCACATGCCATCTTTGTGCATAGATTTCATCATAACACATAAATTAGTCCACAATGAATTTGCTTTAAGGGAAAGAAAGTCAAAATAACATTGTAAATATTTTGCAAACAATGCATGTGGATTGCATATACAATTCCTTCCAAATTTTAGGGACATATTTGAATGTGAATTCACACTCCATAGGAGACCAAAGATGTATCAAATTTGGGTTTAACTTAAGCAATATTTTTTCTTACAATGATCATTATAAAAAATAGTCATTCCATAGGAGACCATAGATATATATACAATTCTAGCTTCTATAAATTATGCAATTATTTAATTGCAATCATGATTGTAAATAAGTAACATTCCATAGGGGACCAAAATTTAGGAAATTCCAATTTGTTCAAATTAATCTATTTTATTATTTGCAATGATGATTGTAATAAATAACGTTCCACATGGGACTAAAGAATATGAAATTCCAATTTGTTCAAATTAATCAATTTTTTTGCTTTTGATGATGATTGTAAGTAAGTAACATTCCATAGGGGACCAAATCTATAGGAAATTCCAATTTATTGAAATAGATCAATTTGTTTTTTTACGATGACGATAGTAAATAAGTAACATTCCATAAGAGGCCAAACATATACGAAATTTCAATTTGTTCAAATTAATCAATTTTATTTGTTTTTGATGATGATTGTAAGTAATTAACATTCCATAGGGGACCAAACCTATAGGAAATTCTAATTTATTGAAATCAATCAATTTTTTTGTTTACGATGATGATGGTAAATAAGTAACATTCCATTAGAGGCCAAACATATATGAAATTTCAATTTGTTCAAATTAATCAATTTTCTTTGTTTTTGATGATGATTTGTAAGTAAGTAACATTCCTTAAGGGACCAAATATATAAGGAAATTCCAATTTATTGAAATTAATCAATTCTTTTGTTTGTGATGATGATTGTAAATAAATAACATTTCATAAGAGGCCAAACATATATGAAATTCCAATGTGTGTAACTTAATCAAAAAAAAATTTGTTTACAACGATGATTGTAAAGAAGTGTGTATTCAAATAAAACCCAAGATATATCAAATTTTAATTAATGTAAATGAATCAATTTTTGTTAAATGAATTTACACAAACTGGAATTTGATATATTTTTGGTACCTATGAATGTCATTAATTTACAATCATCATTACAAAAATTGCAATTTCATATATATCTTTGGCCTCCTAAGGAATGTCATTAGTTAAAAATTATAATTGCAAACCAAAAAAAAGATTAACTTACAAAAATTAAAATTTCATATATCTTTGGTCTCCTATGGAAAGTAACTAGTTTAAAAACATCATTGCAAACAAAAACATTATTAAGTTTCAAAAGTTGTAATTGATATATCTTTGGTCTCCTATGGAATGTCACTAGTTTACAATCATCATTGCAAACAAAAATAATTAAGTTACAAAAGTTGCAATTGGTATATCTTTGGGCTTCTATGGCATGTCACTAGTTTATAGTCATAATTGCAAACAAAAAAATTGTTAATTTCCCCAAATTGGATTTTGACATACATTTGGTTTTATTTGAATTATCAT
>Ga0116228_10006210_pt1 | contig 10683 bp, 5 predicted proteins | sample S1TSphfallax_2_FD_89694 | JGI IMG/M metagenome (GOLD analysis project Ga0116228, IMG submission 89694) | Host-associated microbial communities from peat moss isolated from Minnesota, USA - S1T2_Fc - Sphagnum fallax MG | ecosystem: Host-associated > Plants > Peat moss > Unclassified | place: USA... | reverse complement strand
ATTTTAACCAAGATATAAACTCCTTATGAAACAAAAGGCACAACAACTAGATAATAAGAAAGTTGAGGGAAACAAGAAATGTCAAGCTTCTTACATGCCATATGGCTAGAAATAATGTTAAAAGGTTAGGGCCAAGCACTTCCACAAAACTTGCTCAAGTCTCCTATCGTTGACCTCCTACATACTATATAAGTTAATTCAAAGCATATCTATGAAATTGAAGCTAACCATTGTATGCATTCCAACATAAATGAATGAGCACAACAATAACAAGTGCAGTAATAACTTGTGGATGTTGACAAAGTATCAAACGTCACCTTTGTCACAAATGGCAATGTTTTACTACCATGACTTTCCATTCACTTCATCAACCTCCAACTATAGGTGTATAATTATATGCTTCATAATAATTTCCTCGACATGTTGGGCAATACAAAAATCTATGTCTTGAGTTCTTTTTTGCATTTCCAAAATCAATGAGAAGACCAAACATGATGGTAGGTTCCCACTAAAGAGTCATAACATTAAAAAATGTGACAATATATTCATTCAAGCTACAACAAGCCATCCAAGGTAAGCTTCAAGGCAAGCTTCATTCTATTTTAACTTGCCCTTGTGTAGGCAAACATGTAACCTAAGCAAATATTAAGCAAATCTAAAAAACACCAATGGCATGGACATGTTTCAAAAGTTCATTTAGAAAGTAACATGTGGTAAAATCCAACTACCTTTTGGACAATATGTGTTGTTGAGCACTTCAAGGGTCCAACAATAAAATTCATTAGCAGCTGAGCAAGTCCACTAACATCTCCATCTCCCTCATCTTCTTCAGATTGTAAATAAGCCTCAACTAAAGGTAGATAGTTTACGAATAGAATTTGGATAGTAGTTGCTCCGAAGGTTTTAATCTTGAATGCAAATAATAAAGGTTTTAATTCAATTTCATATGTCTTTGTTAAAAGTAGAAAATTGTCCTATGTTGGTTAAACACCATGGGTGTTAAAAGATGGTAGTGCCATCATTAGATGGTAGTTATTATCAAATGGGAAAAAAATCAAATGAAAATTATTAAATGAAAGTAGTTTTTTATTATAGTACCATCAATACGATGAATTACTTTCATGGGGGTAGAGTAATTAGAAGTTAATTATGGCAAGAATTTTAATAAAAGTAATGTTAGTTACTAAAAAAATATCTTTGTTTAATTTACTTAGAAGGGTATCCTAGTAACTATTTAATTACTAATGGTAAATATCCTATTTACCACACTACTAGGGGATGTGGTCCTAACCATTATGCAATCCACTCAATTTTTAGTGGATTAAACCAATTCCAATATAGTGACATTATAGTGACATTTGGCCTAACATAGTGGAATGGGCTAATGATTGGGTCATGTGGCAACGACCAGTGGAAGCTTAATGGATTGGTCTAGTGATATTATTTAGCATAGTCATGAAAAACCATCCAACAATCTAGATTGTGCCTTCTTTTGGCATTGGATCAAATGATTAATTTAAAATATGGCAACTCTTTTTCCATGGAGATGATGCCCTGTGGGCTATGAGAAAATATAGGGTTTTACAACTAGGCTTGCAATTGGGTTTTCCAGTTGTAGTGGACATTTACAACTCATGGTATTTATAAAGCTTTGAATGTTATTGAACAAGTTACAACAATTACAATGGACAATGGACACCCTATGTTGTATACAATATTGTATATACAATGCAACTTACATGCAACTATATGCAACTTCTTTGCAATTAATCTCCACGTCATATTCCCACACACATTCCAACTTGGTGAATGAAATGCCAACATGGCATTTCATCCATTTGTTGACAAATGATGTATGTTAATACCTTTTGCAACTTATTTATAACTATTTTACAACTAGTTTGATGAATATAATTTTTAATTATTTCATTCATCCATTTTATGTGAATGGATTCTAAATATCCTTATCTTTTGCAACTTATTTAAAACTATTTTATAACTAGTCCAACGAACATATAATTTAATTATTTCATTCATCCATTTGAGCAATGAAATTTTGTTCCTATCCTTTGCAACTAACTTACAATTAAAGATGAAATGAAAATAAAGGATTTAGTGACTAATTTGCAACTAGGTGTTTAAATTTGGGTTTAAAAAAAATTGTAATGGTAGTTGATTTTAGTAGTACTAAACAACTAAATTGCAACTTATAATGCAATTATCCAAACTTTGCACAACCATTATCATGTTGTCCTAATTATAATAGATAATGTTTGAATTGCATTGGACATCATTATTGAAAAACATGAAATGGATTTGAAACTTTAAATACATTTACATTCCATGTTGAAAAATGCATTACCAGAAAAAATTAAAAAATGTTTCTACCAAAAGACAATTTAATTATGAATCTAAACTTAATGCCCAAACTATGATAACAAACATTATTCACTATTTAAACAAAAGGTTAGATCATAAAATTGATGACCCGCAACAATCAAATGTTGTCATTTAAAACACTATGTTTCATAAATGAATGTTTTTTTCTATTTTTGTTGAAATGGAGCTTGAACCATGCAATTTCTTCAATGCACCTTATCTATTTGAAATATGCCATGTTATGACATTTAGTTCCACATGTGAAATGAAATTAGAAGCATATCATAACATTGTAATGTCAAAAATATGCAAACAATCCTTTCAACTTGAATAAAACTAGTTTACAACTATACTACCACTAACATGCAACTTATTTGTCATTAAAATGCAACGTATAGAACATTGATACAAATTAAATTATAATTTGTACCCTTGTAAATATTGTGCTTACAATCAAATAAATTGAATTACACTTTTATGTATTTTTTGAAAAAAAATTACCTTGAATACATAATTTTGATGTACATCCAAAAGCAAAAGCTTTTAACATTCAAAAGTAAAAGCAAGAACCTTCAACATCCAAAAACAAAAGCAATAACCTTTAATATCCAAGAATAAAAGCAAGAACTTCAACATCTAAAATCAAAAATAAAAACTTTGAACATCCAAAAATAAAAACAATAACCTTTAACATCAAAAAATAAAAGTATGAGCAAAAACCTTCAACATTCAAAAGCAAGAACAAAAAAATTCAACCTTTTTAAGAGTAAGAACCTTTAACCTCCAGGAGCAAAAACAAAAGCCTTCAACCTTTTTAAGAATAAAAATAAAAACTTTTAACCTTCAAGAGAAAAACAAAAACCTTCAACCTTGCAAATAATAAGAATAAAAACCTTCAAGCTCCACAAGCAAAAACAAAAGCCTTCAATCTCCAAGTTATTTAAATAAATAATATAACTTATAGCAATAATAATAATTTTTGTTATAACACATTATATGAAAATTACATCACCAAAAGACTAGGAAATACACAAAATGTTTGAATAAAAAAACTTTTTTAAAAAGTTCATTTTGAATTTCTTGACAATAAACACAAACGCATGAGGGTCATTGATGCATTGGGGCAAATCTATTAATATATTGCCATGTGTCACTTATTCAAAGGTTTCTTGCCCAAATTTCAGATCTTTAAGTTTCAAATTTTAAGTTGAAATACACTTGCATACTAGTTGCAAACAAATTGAATTGTCATATATATTGGGTGGTGGAAATGTATATGCATGGCTTGATCATATGTGTTATTCAATTTGTCATATTTCCATAGGATAGTTTGAATGTAGTTGTACATTAGTTGTTTTGGAGCTCTAGTTGCAGGGTAGTTTAATTGCCACAAACACAATTTTTCATAGTGTGTGTAAACATTCATTTGATGTGTTGCCACATGGCAAGCATAGGCATCCAATGAGATGTTGCCATGTGGCAAGGCTAGGCCGAAACACCTATCCATTATGTACCTAGGTAACTAGCTTGAATCAGCTTACATTAAACAACCTAACCTCCAAGAAGGCCTATCATGGTTATTTAAACCTAGTTAATTTAACCTAGGTTGGTTTTACCAACTAAGTTACAAGATTGAAAACTTGTACCCGTCACCTCCATTTGAAAGGGCTAAGACTTCAACCGTTGCACCACTTATTTTTTATGTGAAATAAAATGTCAACAAAGATTAATAACACTTTCTTTCAACTTACTTAAATAACCTAGTTAAAATATATTAAACTTGTTTAATTTAGGCTAACTTAGGATAGGTTCCCAAATAGGTTACCTAGGCTAAGCATTTAAGGTAACCTAGGTTATATATTGTAGGCTGACCTTAGGTTATATAGGCTACATCTAGGCTATGCAAGTTGCCCTAAGCTATATAGGCTACACCTAGGCTATGTAGGTTATATTTAAGTTATAATTAGGTTATGTACCTACACTTACGTTATGTTGGCTAGACATATGTCGGCTATTCTTATGTTGGCTATACAAATGTTGGTTATTTTTACATTGGCTATACCTAAGTTAGCTAAACTTATGTTGGCTATATGTATGTGGGCTAGTCTTATGTTGGTTATACCTAGGTTGATTATACATATGTTGGCTATACTTATGTTGGTTATTTTTATGTTGGCCATTCTTATGTTGACTATACCTAAGTTAGTTATACATATGTTGGTTGTACCATCACTACAAAAATCTAATAAATTTGAAGTTTTGTTATTTATCAATGCATTAGGTAGACAGGCTAATGTCCAAAGACATAAGAATTCAAAGCTCAACAAAATTCAAAGGAAGGTTCCTTTGTTTATGGTGTCCCCAAAAAAGTTGAAAACCTCTTCTTGATGCATTCATAACACTAAAAATTGTCAAAAACGAATTAGAAATGAGAAAGTTATGGCCCCTCAAAGTGTGCATGGTCAAAAAGTTGAAAAAGTGCCACACCCAACACTAGGAAACCATTCTGAAAACACCCAAACAGTCTGTGTATGTTGTTCTGCTGCCTTTAAGTTCAAATGAAATATAGAACTTAAGGTGGCGCTCTTGTAGCACTTTAGATCACTCAATTTGAATAGGTAATGAGAAAGCTATGAGGTTTGAAAGTAGGAGGGGTCTAAAAGAAAAAAAAAAGTGTTTTTTTACGTTTTGAACTAGATTTGAGTGGATCAATCCACTACCTCCAATATATGGTGGAACTATACTAGTCCAATTCCACTAAAACTACATTTGAATGAAACTATGTAATGGCATAGAACCAAGTTTTCTAGTAGTGTCACCTTTTATTTACCAAGGGGTGAAGCCATTTAAGTTAATTAGTCCATGTGGAAAAGGGATGTATAGGTTTTCCTTAATTAAAGAGGTGTGGAAGGGATTAGGATAATGAGATCTAGGAGGATAAAGAAATCTAAAAGGATAAGAATTCCACCTTTGTGTGGTGAATATCCTTCTTGGGTTTCTTATATATCTTTTGAGGGGGGAAATAGAAGACATGGTATTAAATATTCTATTAGAGATGGTAATCGATATTAGAGTTTCTAGGAGATCCTTTTCTTGAGAAGTAGTACACATTAAGATTACATATTGTTTTGTTATGTTTTATGTAGTAGTTTTTTGTTTCTTGTACAAGAATAATAGGATATTCTCTCTCTGTTTTTTGTTTCTAAAATAGAAAATACCTTCTACCACAAGATGATAACTACCATTAGAAAGCAACAACAATGAGGTAGACATGAAATTTTGAGGTATATAAGGAAGGTAACATTGTTGCAGATGATAGGCAACAACCGTAGAGGGTTTATAGGTGTTATAGACGATAGGCAAAATCTATAGGAGGTCTACAAGTGGCTATGGGTCTTCCTTCAAGTCTATAAAAAATCATTGAAAATATATCATATTGTATATATTTTGTTGTACTTGGAGGATGTTAAATATATGGGGAAGGTAGTACATATTAAGATTACATATTGTCACTAGTAAAAATCAGCCAAAATGTAACCACTCCATTTACAACTAAATGCAACTTGTCATCGTTTGTGATTAGATTTGGGAATATTTGCAATTATAAGACCAAATTTCAACTTGTTTGGTCATTCTCACAACTATGATGCAACTATTGGAAAATTTCATCTTATTGGTTGGATGGATTTTAGGTTTATTTTCATCCGTTAATATGTTGATATGTCCCATTAGTTGCAATAGTCACCAAATTAGTTGCATCTTGAAAGTATTTTACAATGATATAGGGGTGTACTTTAATGTATGTACTAAAATTATGTTTATGATACATACATACATATATACATTAAATATGCATACGTATATATATTTTTCATATAATGAATCTCAAAATTAATATTTGAATTTTGAAATTTGTTTTTCAAATCTGAAAATTAATATTTCAATTATGAGAATTTCCATTTTAATTCTTTAAAAAACTCATTTGAATTTGAAACTTGATATTTGAACCTGAAAATTGTTATTTCAAATTTTCTAAAAATTATATGAATTTGAAATTTGAAATTTATTATTTCAATTTGATATTTGAATTCTAAATTTTTTAATTTAAATTTTAAGAAATTATTTGATTTGAAAGTTGAAATTTGAATTCAAATTTATTATTTTGGATTCTTGAAATTAATATTTCAATCCAAAAAATTATTAATTGAGTCGTAAAATGGACACATCAATTTTAAATATTATTATTTGAATCTGAAATTTTTTATTTAACTTCAAAATCATTATTTGATCTAAAACTTACTATTTGAAATTTTAATTATTATTTTTGCAATCTAAAATATACATTTTAATTTAAAATAATAATTGATCGAGTTTTAAGGGTTTTTTCTACTAATTTTATCCATAATAAATCAATTTTATAAATAACTATAAATGATGATGTTTATTAATTACAAATTACCTTAAATAATTTTATAACATAGATTTTTATATAATATAATTTATATTCTTATAGTAAAAGAAATTAATTAATGTAATTAATGTTACATGACTTTAAAATCATTGTAATTACTTCATATAAGAATTAATTAGTATGTGCATAATTATTTTATAATTGAACATAATTATTCGCAATCTGTACTTTATAATTTTAAATTTGAATGAAAAAATTGGAAAAAATTATAATGTAGTTAAAATAATTAATTTTAATCATTCTAAGTTCAGGAAATATTATATAAAATTTATTTTTTATTTTTTATTTCCATAATTAATCAATTATGATATAATATTTTATAGTAATTTTACGGTAATTATAAAACTTAATGTTATTTTTAGCAAATTATTGTATTTATAGTTAATAGTTACCAAATGAAAAAAAAACCTTGACATATGAAAGTTTTTACAAAAATAAATGTAATTATATAGTAATTAATGTAAGTAGTTGAATTTGTTTTAAAAAAAATTGTGTAAGAGTTTACATTTTAATAGCAATTGTTAGTTCATTATTTATAATTTGAAAATAAATATTTAAAATGGTTAGTCTTCTAATTATAGTCATTAAATTATTTTGACATTAATTATATTATCTATAATTCGATCATATTTTAAAAAGTAATAAAATATTTAAAAATATGTTAGTTATTTAATTATCTACGAGTTATTTATTAATAACTTGTGAATAACTAGATAGTTAGTTTGTTAAATATTAAGAAGTTATTATTTATTTAAACAATCGATAATGGATAGTTAATATTTGTAATCTATAGTTTATAGTTTAAGTATATGAAAATTTAATCATTATTAATTAAATGATTATCTTATCTAGTGAACCATGTACTTGAATTGTTTAGAAATTAAAAAACTTAGAAAATAAGGCATGAAGAAAGTTTTCAAGTTATAACTTAGTTTTTGAAGAAGTACAACTTCAAAATGTATCCCATATTGTTTACTTTCCTTTCCTATTTTAAAGACTATATAAACAAAAGGTGTGATCATCCAATTTCACATTAAAAAATTTGTGCACATGGGATGAGCTAATCAAAAGGCTTAACACAAGTTAGAAAAACAAATTATGCACGACTGTAAACCTTCCCATCTTACTTATCTATTTAGCTAAATAGGTACCTAGTTTGACCTACCCACCTAAGTCAACCTATGTATTTAGCTAGCTACCTACTTATTTTTTTACCTATGTAGGTAGGTAGGTAGGTATGTAGCCTAGGTTTGTAAGCACTTATTTATATATACCTACCTAAGTACTTACCAACTTAATATTAATTTTTTTATTAAACTCATTTTTAAATGCCACGTGACATATTTACATTGGGCCATGTGTCATAATATAAGATCACCAACCATTTAAATTAAATGTCCTAAATTATTTCAAAATAATAATTATTATTATATTTTAAATAATAAAATATTGGGACACATGGCAACACGTCATTTGCCTTTAATTGTGATAAAAATAGTTGCATTTTAATCAAATGTGACAATACATATACAATGGAGTCAAAAGATGAATTTTTATTTGTTGACTTTTTTTTTCATCCAATACCTTTCGTCATTTGCGACTAATTTATCACATGTGACTTATTTTAACAACTAAGGAGATTTTAGTCGCAAAATATCAATTGTGATTAAAATTTAGTCGCAAAGACCAATTAAAAATACATGTTTTTCTTGTAGTGTGTTTTGTTATGTTTTATGTAGTAGTTTTTTGTTTCTTGTACAAGAACAATAAAATATTCTTTCGTTGTTTTTTGTCTTTCAAATAGAAAATACCTTCTGCCACAATACAATAACTATCATTAGAAGGCAACAATAAGGAGGTAAACATGATATTTGAGGTTTGTAGGGAAGGTAACATTGTTGTAGATGATAGGTAACAACCATAGAGGGTTTGTAGGTGCTACAGACGATAGGTAAAGTCTAGAAGAGGTCTACAAGTGGTTGTGGGTTTTCCTTCAAGTCTACAAAAAATGGTTAAAAATATATCATATTGTATTTATTTTGTTGTACTTGGAGGATGTTAGATATTGGGGGAAGGTAGTACACATTAAGATTACATATTGTTTTGTTATGTTTTATGTAATAGTTTTTTGCTTTTTCTACAAGAATAATAGGATATTCTCTCTCTATTTTTTGTCTCTAAAATAGAAAGTACCTTCTACCACAAGACAATAACTACCATTAGAAAACAACAACAAGGAGGTAGACATGAGATTTGAGGTCTATAAGGAAGGTAACATTGTTGCAGATGATAGGCAACAACCATAGAGGGTTTGTAAGTGTTATAGATAGTAGGGAAAATCTACAAGAGGTTTATAAGTGGTTGTGGGTCTTCTTTCAAGTTTACAAACAATGGTAGGTGTAGGAGAGTAGTTGCTACAAGACGGTAGCTATTACATGACGATAGTTGTTGCAAGATAACATCTATTGCATGACGTTATTTGTTACAGGATGGTAAACATACAATAAAAAAGTCTTAATCTCATGTGTTTTCATCTTTTTCTTTTTTTTCCCCTTTATTTGGCAACCTTTTTCCTTGATGATCACCACATTGCCAAATTCTATGGTTTAACAATCTTCACATTAATGTTTGTCCTTGTCTCCCATAGTGGAACCCATATTGCATCTCACTTGTTTGGATCTATTGTTTCCTCATAATATGCAACATTTTCATTCCATTCCCTGTAAACATAGCATATCAAATGTCAAAAAACACAGTACTCTGTTAACATTGTTGAATTTTTTGGGCAAATTAACATGTTTTACAAAAGGCATAAACCTTAGCCAAGAGCTTGTAGGTAGCCCATATGGGATTCCCACCTCCACTAGGTTATGGATTGAAAAATGATATGATTCATCAAGTGATTCACCAAAGCTTATCATAATAATTCGAAGTATTCTTATGAGCACAATTGTAAACAAGAAATATTCATCCATCATTATGTTCATGTGCAACTAAAAAGGGCATGTATAATATAACATTGTGGCAAGTACCTTTCATACTTGATGTAAAAAATGCAAGATAATAGTTAAACCTTTGCTTGGAGTCATCTTATGCAAATGTGGGAAAACATGCTCATTTGATCACTTGATTGCTGCCAAGACCTCTTGACATGCCTTTTCTCGCTTGTCACCTTGTGCTTTTTGCATTTCGCCAAACTTTTATTTCATCCATTCTTTTAGCTTTTAGTTACATGTGCACCCCATGACACACTTGGTTACTCCCAAAATCCCAATTGCTTGGGATCGACTTAGATTCTTTACTTAGACTTGCTAGACCCTATTATCAAAGCCAAGTTTAGTTCTAATTTGGAGCCAGCCTAGGTCCAACTCTTAGAGTTAGACCACATGGCCAAAAGCTGAATCAACCCCAAGCTTATTTGAAGGCCTTTTGAGGCCAACTCCTAAAGTTGGTCCGAAGGACTTAAGCCAAGACAACTTGAATCGTCACAAGGTGAACCCTCTCTTAGGGTTTTGGCCTTGAAGCTTTAAAGGGAGAGCTCTTAATCATCCCAAGCGCTTTAACGAGCTCACACCCTTTTATGGCGACTTTGGACAATGCTTAATCATCTATTGAGGGTTTTAAGGGGATGGTGCCCCACATCATAATCTTGAAAACTACCCCCAATTGTCTTTTTTGGTCAATAAGCCCGAGCTCCACTTTAGCCCATATGGACCCAAAGGTCCGAACGTTTTTCAATTCTTAGAGGAGTTGAACCTCATGGAGCTGCTTATGGCTTAATTCTGATATGGCCTTAGTGCCCAACTAAAGTGATCTCAATATGAGGCAGGCAT
>Ga0116228_10006209_pt1 | contig 10684 bp, 9 predicted proteins | sample S1TSphfallax_2_FD_89694 | JGI IMG/M metagenome (GOLD analysis project Ga0116228, IMG submission 89694) | Host-associated microbial communities from peat moss isolated from Minnesota, USA - S1T2_Fc - Sphagnum fallax MG | ecosystem: Host-associated > Plants > Peat moss > Unclassified | place: USA... | reverse complement strand
CGATCGAGAGGTACGGCGCCGAATCGATTGGCCGCTCGCGTTTCCCGTCGTCTTCGGCGGCATCCGCACGGCGGCCGTTGAAGTCGTCGCGAGTGCGACCCTCGCGGCGTTCATCGGTGGCGGTGGGCTCGGAGAATACATCATCAATGGCATCGAAGCGAACGATCGCGCGGAAACGCTCGAGGGCGCGATCGCGGTGGGCGTGCTCGCGCTCGCCGTTCAAGGCGCGCTAGGACTCGTCGAACGGCGTTTGGAGGCGACCCGATGACGCGCGTTAGCACATCGCTCGATCGACGCGCCGTACTCGGACTGATCGGCGGCGCCGCGGCGCTCTTCGCCGGCTGCGCGAGCAACGGTTCGCACCCGAACGTGGCGGTCGGTTCGAAAGATTTTACCGAAGAGTTGATCCTCGGCGAGATGTACGCGCAGATTCTCGAGCACAACGGCTTCGCGATCGCGCGCAAGCTCGACCTCGGCGGCACGCAGATCGCGATGGAGGCGCTGCAGCGCGGCGACATCGATCTCTACCCCGAATATACGGGCACCGCGCTGATTACGGAACTCAAACTGACGCCGAGTCACGACGCCGCAGCGAACGCGGCGACCGTTCGGCGCGAATACGCATCGCGCTACGACCTCACGTGGCTCGACGTCGCACCGTTCAACGACACGCAGGCGCTCGCAACCACGCAAGCGATCGCAGCGAAATACCACATGCGCACGCTCAGCGACCTCGCGAAGACCGCCCCGCAGTTGCGCCTCGGTGCGATCCCGGAGTTTACCAATCGCGCCGATGGCTTACCCGGATTGCAGAAAGCGTACGGCGGCTTCCGATTCGCAAGCGTCAAGCTCTTCGAAATCGGATTGAAATACAAAGCGCTCGAGACGGGCCAAGTCGACGTGGTCGTCGCGTTCGGCACCGACGGTCAGATCGAGGTCGATCGGCTCCTCGTCTTCGACGACGACAAGCATTTTTGGCCCACGTATCAGGTGGCACCCGTCGTGCGCGCGGCAACGCTCGCGAAGTATCCGGCGATCGCGACGCATCTCAACAAACTCGCACCGCTGCTCACCGACGACGTGATGCGCGGACTCAACGCGCAGGTCGACGGAGCGAAGAAAGACCCGGTCGACGTCGCGCGCACGTTCCTCGGGCAACACGGGCTCGCGTGAGCGGGGCATCCGTCGGCATACGAGACGTCGTCGTCACGTATCCCGGAGGCGACCGGCGCGCGGTCGACGGCGTCTCGCTCGATGCAAGCGCGGGCGAGCTCGTCGTGCTGCTCGGACCGTCGGGCTGCGGCAAAAGCACGCTCCTGCGCACGATCAATCGACTCGTGATCCCGAGCGAGGGCTCCGTCGCAATCGACGGTGAGGACGTGCGCTCCGCGAGCCCGGAAGCGCTGCGGCGCGGCATCGGCTACGTGATTCAAGCGGTCGGACTCTTTCCGCACATGAGCGTCGGACGCAACGTCGGCGTCGTGCCGGAGTTGCTCGGCTGGGACCGCGCGCGCATCGACGCTCGCGTCGACGAACTGCTCGCGCTCGTCGCACTCGACCCCGCGCGCTATCGGGCGCGTTTGCCGCGCGAACTTTCGGGCGGCGAACAACAGCGCGTCGGCGTCGCACGCGCGATCGCGGCGGAGCCGCGCGTGCTGTTGATGGACGAGCCCTTCGGTGCGGTCGATGCGATCGTGCGGCTCGCACTTCAGGACGAAACGCTGCGCATCCATCGCACGCTCGGCACCACGATCTTCTTCGTGACCCACGACGTCGACGAGGCGCTGCGAATGGCGGATCGGATCGTCGTGATGAACGCCGGCCGCGTCGTGCAAGCGGGGACGCCACTCGAGTTGCTCTCACGGCCCGCGGACCCGTACGTGGAAAAACTTCTCGACACGCACGATGCGGTTCGGCGCCTGCAACTGATCGCGTGCAGCGAAGCGATGTCGCCGCTCGACGCATCGGCAACGCAAGGATCGATCGACGGCACGCGCTCGCTGCGCGAAGCGTTGTCGTCGTTTCTCGAAGGCGCGACACGTCTCGCCGTCACGCGCGACGGCGCCGTAGTAGGTACGCTCGCGTTCGACGACATTCGACGCGCGATCGCACGCGTCGAGCGCGCCGCGTGAGCTACATTCTCAACCATCCCTACGAGATCGCGACGCGACTCCTCCAGCATCTCGAACTCGTTGCGATCGCGATCTTCATCGCATCCGCAATCGCGCTTCCACTCGGCACGCTCGCCGCGCGCAACGGCCGCGTGCGTGGGCCGCTGCTTGCGTTTCTCGGCGCGGTGTACACGTTGCCGAGCCTCGCCGTCTTCGGTTACCTCGTACCCTATTTCGGCCTCGGCCTCGTGACGACCGAAATCGCACTCGTCGCATACGCGCAGCTGATTCTCGTGCGTAACGTGACGCTCGGCTTGCGCGGCGTTCCACCCGAGATGCGCGACGCCGCGCTCGGCCTCGGCATGACGCGCTGGCAGGCATTCTGGCACGTCGAGTTTCCGCAAGCGCTGCCCGTGATCGTCGGCGGCGTACGGCTCGCAACCGTGGCGACGATTTCGATCGCGACGCTCGCCGGAAAGATCGGTGCGGGCGGCCTCGGCCAACTGCTCTTCGCCGGGCTCGACAACGACGATACGAATCGCATCGTGGCGGCTTCCGTCGCCGCCGCGGCGCTCGCGATCGGAGCCGACCTCGCACTACGAACGCTCGAACGGCAAACGATCGCGCGCGCACGCTGAGGACGAGCGAAACACTCTCGCGCATCTGCGAGTTCTCACCGACGTATGCAAACCCTAACAGGCACCGTCGCGCTCGTCACCGGCGCGAGTTCCGGCATCGGCGAGGCGACCGCGATCCTCCTCGCACAACACGGTGCGACCGTTGCCGTCGCGGCGCGACGCAAGGATCGCTTGGACGCGCTCGTCGCACGCATCGGAGCGGCCGGTGGGATGGCGCTCGCGATCGAGGCCGACGTCACGCAGCGCGAGCAAGCGCGACGTGCGGTCGACGAAACGGTCGCCGCGTTCGGCCGGCTCGACACGCTCGTGAACAACGCGGGCGTGATGCTGCTCGGGCCGATCGTGGGCGCCGATCTCGATGAGTGGGATCGGATGATCTCGCTCAACCTCGACGGCCTGCTCTATTGCACGAACGCCGCGCTGCCACACCTGTTGAAGGCGGCCGAAAGCGAACCGCGCCGCGTTGCCGATATCGTGAACGTGAGTTCGGTCGCGGGTCGCATGGTACGCGTCGGAAGCGGCGTCTACAACGCGACGAAGTTCGGCGTCGGCGCGTTCAGCGAATCGCTCCGCCAAGAGGTCACGAAGCGCTTCGTTCGGATCTCGCTCGTCGAGCCGGGCGCCGTCGCGACGGAACTCGCGAGCCACAACAAGCCGGAAGTTCAGGAGATGATGAAGCAGCGTTTCGGCAACATGGAACGACTCGCGGCGGAAGAGATCGCGGACGCGATCGCCTACATCATCACGCGTGCGCGCCACGTCGCGATCAACGAAATGCTCGTCCGCCCGACGGAACAGGACAGCTAGCGCGCGACCTTCGCGGCGCGTGCGGCGCGCACGAGCCCTCCGAACAGCGCGGCGGTCGCGCGATCTTCGAGCAGCTCTTCGGGATGCCACTGCACCGCGAAGAAAAACGGGTGCGGGAACGTTGCCTCTGCCGCTTCGATCGTGCCGTCCGACGTGCGGCCCACGACCGTAAGACCCTCAGCGATCTCGCGCACCGCCTGATGGTGCATGGAGTTTGCGGGCAAGGTCGTCGTGCCGAGCAACGCTGCGAGACGGCTCCGAGGATCGACCGTGACGAGGTGTCCCGGGGCGTGCTCCGTTCGATCGAGCCCGCCTTCTTTCGTTTGACGATGCTCGATCACGTAGCGCTCGCCGTATTCCTCGCGCACGTCCTCGATGAGCGTTCCACCGAAGGCCACGTTCGCGATCTGTAGGCCGCGGCAGATGCCGAGCGTCGGCATGCCCCGCTCGCGCGTCGCGCGCACGAGCGCCCGCTCGAACGAATCGCGTTCCGCAGAATAGTTTCCGGCGTCGGAACGCGCGTGCTCGAGTCGTCCGCCGTACAAGCGCGGATCGACGTCGACGCCGCCCGACACGACGACGCCGTCGAGCGTGTCGAGAAGCTCGTCGAGGTTTGCCGTGTCGTTGATGAGGAGCACCGGGTCCCCACCGAAATGCCGAACGGCGCGCACGTACGGCATGACGTGATCGTCGATTTGCCCCGCGGCATCGTACGGCGTCGTCGACGTGATCGCGATCTTTGGGACCCGGGACTTCGGCACATATATGTTTTCGCGACCCGCGTCGCGTTGGCCCTCAGAGTATGACGAGAAGGCTCACCGCAAAGCGACGGGCGTCGTCCGTCCACATCCGCTCGACGCGGAAGCCGCTCTGCTCGGCGAGCGCCGCGATGTCGCCCGGAGCAAACTTGTACGACGACTCCGTGTGAATCGTCTCCGCCACGGAGAAGCGAACGTCGAGCCCGAGGTCCGCGATCGGAACGTTCATGCCGCGCTGCGCGATCAGATACGAATCGACGCTTCCGCGGATCGCGTCGTACCTCGCGGCGAACGAGAACGCGTCGAGGTCGAACGATCCGCCGAGCTCGCGATTGATGCGCGCGAGCACGTTCTTATCGAACGCGGCCGTCACGCCCGTCGGATCGTTGTAGGCGCGCTCGAGAATCGCGGTGTCTTTCTTGAGATCGGTGCCGAGCAGCAAACCATCGCCGGGCTTGAACGATGCCGACATCGCGCGCAAGAGTGCGATCGCATCCTGCGGTTCGTAGTTGCCGATGTTCGAGCCGAGGAAGAGCGAGAGCACCCGATCGGACGTACGCAGACGTGCGTTTGCGAGCACGTCGAAGTAGTCGCTCGCGAACGCACTGACCGTGAGGCGTGCGAACTCTCCGACTAGTGCGGACGACGCGGTGAGGAGCGCGCTCGATGAGATGTCGATCGGATGGTACGTGAGCGCGACCTGCTGGTCGAGCGCCGCCTTCACGAGCACGCGCGTCTTGCGTGCGCTACCGCTGCCGAACTCGACGAGCTCGATCGGACCGCCGGCGGCGGCGATCATCTCCGGCGCGAAACGTTCCAGGATTTCGGCTTCGGCCCGCGTTAGGTAGTATTCGGGCAGTTCGCAGATCGCTTCGAACAGAGCCGACCCCAAGGGGTCGTAGAAGTATTTCGGCGCCAAATACTTCTCGCGCGCCGTCAAACCGGCTCGGACGTCGTCGGCGAACGACGCCGCGAGCGCGGGCTGCGGAGACCTATAAAGAAAGAGCCGGTCCCCGACCGCCGTCGTGTGTTCGCCCGAAACCATCACGCTTTTCGCGCCCCGTTAAGGAGTCCAGTTTGCACCAGGATGTCACGATCGACGTCGGCGGAAGCCCGATGCCGAGCTACCTCTCCCGTCCCGACGGCGAAGACCCCAAGCCCGCCGTCATCGTGTTGCAAGAGATCTTCGGCGTCAACACCGAGGTAAAACGAATCGCCGACCTCGTCGCCGACGCCGGCTACGTGGCGATCGCCATCAACTATTACCATCGCACGCATCCCAACCTCAATGAACCATATACCCAGGAAGGTTTGCAGGCCGGGTTCGCAGCCGCGGGCCAAGTTTCGATCGAATCGCTGCGCGCCGACGTTGCCGCGACGGTCGCGTGGCTCAACGAGCAACCCTTCGTTGCGAAGGGTAAGATCGCGACGATGGGATTCTGCTTCGGCGGCACCACGGCGTACGTAACGGCGACGGTGCCCGGCCTGAAGGCCGCGATTCCATTCTACGGCGGCCACATCCATCAGGGGCTTCCGAACGGCGATCCCGAGGGCCTGACGGCGACGAAGGATATCAAGATCCCGCTCCTGCTCTTCTTCGCGGGCCAGGACGACTACATTCCCGCCGAAGCGGTTGCGAAGATCGAGAGCGCATTGACCGCGGCCGGCGTGAAGCACGAAGTCGTCACCTATCCGAACGTCGGTCACGGGTTCTTCCGAGAAAGTGCTTCGGCACTAAACCAAACGGAAGTCAAGGACGCATGGGACCGCGTCCGGGGCTTCCTACACGAGACGCTGGCCTAAGCGCCACCCGAGAAAGCCCCACCGGTCGGCAAGCTCCGCGACGATTTTCTCGCGGGGCTTGCCGGCACCGTGCCCGGCATTCTCTTCGACGTGAACCAGGACGGGCGCGTCGCCGACGGTCGAGGCCTGCACGAGCGCGCCGAATTTCTTCGCATGTAAGGGATCGACGCGTCCGTCGGATTCGGCCGTCTCGATCAGCATCGCCGGATACGCGACGCCTTCGCGCACGTTATGATACGGCGAATACGCACGCAGGTATGCGGCGGCGTTCGGATCGTCCGGGTCGCCGTACTCGGCGATCCACAGACGCCCGATCGAAAAGAGATGGTACCGTAGCATGTCGGTGAGCGGAACCGCGCACACGATCGCCGCCACGAGCTCGGGGCGCTGCACCGCGATCGCGGCGACGAGCAGGCCTCCGTTGCTTCCGCCGTAGATGGCGATGCGCTTCGGATCCGCGATGCGCGACGTGCCGAGAAACTCTGCGGCTGCGATGAAATCGTCGAACACGTTCTGCTTCGCATCGAGCATCCCGGCGCGATGCCAGGCCTCACCGAACTCGCCGCCGCCCCGCAAGTTCGCAACCGCGTAGACGCCGCCCGCGTCGAGCCACGGCGCGAGGCTCGGTGCGAATGCCGGCGTGAGCGACACGTTGAAGCCGCCGTACCCGTAGAGCACGGCCGGCGCCGTGCCGTCACGCGGGGTATCGCGCCGCGACAGCACCCACATCGGGACGCGCGTCCCATCCTTCGATTCGAACCACTGTTGATCGACGCGATACGCTGCCGGATCGAACGGCGTCGACACGCGCTCCCAGGTGGACGTCGTCGCGCGGCCCTCGGCAGAGATCGCAACGCACTCGATCGAGGGAGCGTCGAGAAACGACGCGGCGAGCACGTAGATTTCCTCGGAACGTTCGGAACCCGACATGCCGAGAAGGCTCCGTTCCTCGAAACCGCCGAGGGTCTCGTAGCGCCCGTCGTGCCGGCGAATCCGAACGGCGGAGCGGACGTTCTCGAGCTCGTGCAGCACGACGCCGTGGCGCGTGACGGCAACCGCATCGAGCGTTCCCGGGCCTTCGGGAACGATCTCGGTCCAATGCTCGCGCTCGGGACGCTCCGGCGCGAAGGCATAGAGGCGGAAGCGCGGTGCCCCCTCGTTCGTGCGCACGTAGACGCGCGCATCGGTCGGAATCGCCTCGAAGATCGCGTCAACGCCCTCGGCGAGCGCCACGAATCGAAGCGGCCCCGCCGCCTGGGTATCGGCGAGGTAGGCATCGCTTCGCGACCATCCGCGAAACGCACCGACGACGAGCCACCGGCCGTTCGCGCTGAGCTGGAGGCCGAGCATGTCTTCCGGGGCACGATCGTCGCCGAAGATCTTGGGGTCGTTCTCGTACGGCGCGCCGAGCGTGTGCGTATAGACCCGCGCGTCGTAGTCGCCGCCCGGGGGGAAGCGCACGTAATAGAAGCCCGACTCGTCGGGGAACCAGGCGACGCTGCTGAAGCGGGTGTCGGGGATGGCGTCCGCGAGGCGGACGCCGCTCGCCACGTCGAGGATCCCGAGGGTGCTCCGTTCGTCACCGTTCTTCGAGAGCCCGAAGGCGACGTAGCGGCCCTCAGGGCTCGGGTACCAATAGTCGATCGCCGTGAGCCCCGACTCGTCGAGGAGCTCCGGATCGAGGATCGGCCGCTCGCCGTCGCGATCGCGGACGTAGAGGATCGGCTGCCGCGCCCGCCCTCGCCGCGCGCTGAAGAACACGAGCTCGCCGCGGCCGACGGGCGTTCCCAGGGTGTCGATCGCGAGGAGCTCGTCGAAGCGCCGCTCGAGTTCCGCCCGGCCCGGAAGGTCGTCCAGGACGGCGCGCGTCCGGCGATTCTGCTCGGCGGTCCACGAAATCGTCCACGGGTGGCGTGCGTCCTCGAGAAACGCGAACGGATCCGTGCGATCCGCCGAAATCGTGCTCCGCATCAGCGGCTCCTTTTGGCGCGACGCTTGCCTAGCCCCGTCGTATCCCGAATGATGCGAGCCCAGCGGTCGTAGATGTCACCGATATAGTCGCGCGTCTCGGGATACGGCGGCACGCCGTGGTAGTACGCGACCGTGCCCGGACCCGCGTTGTAGGCGGCCAAGGCCGCGGCGTACGGGTCGGGGTAGACGCCATCGTAGTCACGTACGTACCCGCCCAAAAGCGCCGCGGACCCGTCCATGGCCGACTGCCAAGCGAAGGGGTCGACCCCGGCGTCCGCGGCCGTGTCCAGGGTGAACTGGCCGATCCCGACGGCCCCGGCCGGCGACATGGCGTCCGGCGAAAACGCCGACTCCTGCAGGAGTACCGACCCGAAAAAGCCGGGATCGAGGTGGTGCTCGTGCGCCAGCCCGACGGCCCGCGTGGCGAAGACGAGGGCGTCGAATGGGTCCAGCCGATGGTTGCTACGCACGATCGAGCGAACGATTCCTAACGTTGGATAACCGGAAACCGGGGTATCGTAGAGGAGTCGTAACCCACGCAGCTCCGCGCCCGCCGGGCGGAGCCTCCAACTCTGGACTCGGTCGGCCAACGTGTCGATAGAAACGGTACGGAGTGCGTAGGAAACGGGCAACGGCGCACGTGGCGGAGCGGTATCGGCAGCACGGCTGCAACTCTCGAGCGAGGTCGTGGTAAGCACGGCCGCGATAAACAGTGCGGGAAGGTACAGACGCTCGGTCAGCCCAAGAGCGTAGCGAAAATAGTTGATACTCAAGGTTAGAGGAAGTTTAGTCGGTATGAGGGCGACGGCGTGGTGATGTTTTTCCTTTCGCTCGTCATCGTGTTGGTCGTGGGCGACCTCGCGTCGACGTTTCTCTATCACGTGCCGCAGCATCTCTGGTTCAAGTTGCATCTCCGGACGCACCACGACCGGAGCCGTTCGTATTGGGATCACGCCGTTATCTCGAAAGATCCGGACGTTCTTCTCGACGGATTTCTCGGCGCCGTTCCCTACATCGCGATCGCCGTTCCGCTCTTCTTCCTCGGACCGTGGGCTGCGGTCGGCGCGATACTCGGCCTCGTACTCGGACAACTCCACGTTTGGTGGCGGCACACCACGGACCTCGGCTGGGTTAGCCCACCGTGGCTCGTGCGCATCTGCCGTGCTTTCGCGATCGTTCTTCCGGAAGATCACGACGGCCATCATCGCAATCCCGACGTCGAGTTCGGCGACATCTTTCGATTCTACGACGCGCCGGCTCGCGCGCTCGTCACGTACGTGCGCACCGTCCAGCGTCGCCGCCGGAATGCGTTGAAACGATTACAACGCATCCGTGCCGTGCGTTCGCTGCGAACGACGCAGCGCGCGTAGTTAAGCAGAGGGTTAATGACCAAGCGCGTCCTTTTTCTGATTTCGGATACGGGCGGCGGCCATCGAAGCGCGTGCAACGCGATCGTAGCCGCCCTCGATGAGGTCGACACCGGACCTCACGGAGAATCGCTCCGAATCGAACACCGCATCGAAGACGTCGCATCGCACTGTAGCTTCCCACTCTCCCAACTGGGGCCCGCGTATAGTGCGGCCCTTCGTTTCGCTCCCCCGATCTATGGAGCGCTCTATCACGCGACGAACGGCCGCCGCCGTTTCCGCAGCGTCATTCGTTTTTGCGAGCCGCTCTATCGCGCGCGTCTGCGCGATCTCTTCACGTCGTATCGTCCCGACGTAATCGTCTCCGTGCACCCGCTGCTCAATCATGCGGCGCTGCGCGCGCGGGCCGATGCCGGAATGCTCGACGTTCCGGTGATCACCGTCGTGACCGATCTCGGTCGCGTGCACGAAGGCTGGCTCACGCCCGAGGTCGACGCGGTCGTCGTCCCGGCGCGCGAAGTCTATCAGCGCGCGAAAGATCGCGGCGTTCCGGTCGAACGCATCTACCATCTCGGCCATCCCGTGCACCCGAAATTCGAAGACGTCTCCGATACGAAAGCGCAGCTGCGCGTGCAGCTCGGCCTTCCGGCGGAAAAGACGATCGCGCTGCTCATGGCGGGCGGTGAGGGCGGCGGCAAACTGCTCCCGACGACGCTCGCGCTCGCGAAATCGAAGCTCCCGTTGCATCTCGTGGTCGTCACGGGACGCAACAAATCGCTGCGCAAGAAACTCAACGAGCTCGCGCCCTCGCTGCCCACACCGATGACGGTCCTCGGCTATTGCGAGAACGTTCCGGAGCTGATGCGCGCGGCCGATCTGCTCGTCACCAAAGCGGGCCCCGGAACGATCGCCGAAGCGAGCCTCGCCGAAGTGCCGGTCGTCGTATACGATTTCATTCCGGGCCAAGAGTACGGCAACTTGAAGTACGTCGAGAACAACGGCATCGGCGTCGTCGCGCTCACCACGAGCGACGTCGTGCGTTCGACGCGCCGCATCGTCGCGAACCTCGAGCGCCTGCAGTCGATGCGCGACCGCCAAGCATCGGTCGCACCGCGCGGCAGCTCGCGTCGCATCGCCGAGTTGATAGCGAACGTGTCGTTCGGCGAGCTAACCGACGCGCCGCCGCTCAAACCGCTGATGCCCGCGCGCGTGGTGGCAGCCGCCGCGCT
>Ga0116228_10006206_pt1 | contig 10685 bp, 13 predicted proteins | sample S1TSphfallax_2_FD_89694 | JGI IMG/M metagenome (GOLD analysis project Ga0116228, IMG submission 89694) | Host-associated microbial communities from peat moss isolated from Minnesota, USA - S1T2_Fc - Sphagnum fallax MG | ecosystem: Host-associated > Plants > Peat moss > Unclassified | place... | reverse complement strand
TTGCTGCGGATTTCCTTCGCGCCTGCCATGGTGTCAGACCGTCGCGAAGAATTCTTCGCAGCACTTCTTGAGCGACGCTTCGACTTCCTTCGTCAAGTCGGGCTTGTCGACGATGGTCTTGAGGAGCGGTCCGTAATTGGTGCGTGCGAAGGATTGCAGACCCGCCTCGGTGTCGACCACCTTGGTGCGGGGCACTTTGTCGAAGAAGCCGCTATTGGCGGCGTACAGCGACAGCGCCATCTCGGCAACCGACATCGGTGCGTATTGCTTCTGCTTCATGAGTTCGGTGACCCGCACGCCGCGCTCCAGCTGCTTGCGGGTGGCTTCGTCCAGATCCGAGGCGAACTGGGAGAAGGCGGCAAGCTCACGATATTGCGCGAGTGCCAGGCGGATGCCGCCGCCCAGCTTCTTGATGATGTTGGTTTGCGCGGCGCCGCCGACGCGCGACACCGAGATGCCGGCGTTGATGGCGGGCCGGATGCCGGCATTGAACAGATCCGACTCGAGAAAGATTTGCCCATCGGTGATGGAGATGACGTTGGTCGGCACGAAAGCGGTCACGTCGCCGGCCTGGGTCTCGATGATCGGCAGGCCGGTCAGTGAGCCGGTCTTGCCCTTGACGCGACCGTTGGTCGCCTTTTCCACATATTCTTCGTTGACGCGGGCGGAGCGCTCGAGCAGACGCGAATGCAGGTAGAAAACATCGCCCGGGTAGGCTTCGCGTCCCGGCGGACGGCGCAGCAACAGCGAGATCTGGCGGTAGGCCACGGCCTGCTTCGACAAATCGTCATACACGATCAAGGCGTCTTCGCCGTTGTCCATGAAGTATTCGCCCATGGCGCAGCCGGCATACGGCGCCAGGTATTGCATCGCGGCCGGGGTCGATGCGGAAGCGGCGACGATGATGGTGTGGGCGAGAGCGCCGTATTCCTCGAGCTTGCGCACCACGTTGGCGATGGTGCTCTGCTTTTGACCGATCGCGACGTAGATGCACTTCACGCCGGTGGTCTTCTGATTGATGATGGTGTCAATCGCCACGGCGGATTTGCCGGTCTGCCGGTCGCCGATGATGAGTTCGCGTTGCCCGCGGCCCACCGGAACCATGGAGTCGATGGCCTTCAAACCCGTCTGTACCGGCTGCGACACGCTCTTGCGGAAGATCACGCCCGGGGCGACCCGTTCCAACGGCGCCTTGAGCGAGGTCTGGATCGGGCCCTTGCCGTCGATGGGCACGCCGAGCGCGTCGACGACGCGGCCCAAGAGTTCCGGACCCACCGGCACCTCGAGGATGCGGCCCGTGGTCTTGACGGTGTCGCCTTCAACGATGGTCTTGTAATCGCCGAGCACCACGGCACCCACCGAATCCTGTTCGAGGTTCAACGCGAGGCCATAGGTGTCGGCGTTGAATTGCAGCATTTCGCCATAGCGCGCGTCGCCCAGCCCGTGGACGCGCACAATGCCGTCGGTCACGCTGACCACCGTGCCGACGTTGCGGTCTTCGGTCTCGGACTTGAATTGGTCGATTCGCGCCTTGATGAGATCGCTGATTTCAGATGCCTTGATGGACATGGTTTGCCTTTTTAGATGTCATGTTGCCCGGGTCAATTTCCGAGGTCGGACGCCATTCGCTGCAGGCGACCGTTGATCGAGCCATCGATCACCAGGTCGCCGGCGCGAATCACCGCACCGCCCAACAATGTCGGGTCGATCGCCGTCGTCATCCGCACGTCACGCTTGAAGCGTGTCTTCAATGCCGCCACCATTTTCGCCCGCTGACTCTCCGTGAGCGCGACCGCGGAGGTCACCTGCACGTCGACTTCGTTCTCGTATTGCGCGCGCAGCAGCTCGAACCGCGCGGCGATGTCCGGCAGCACGGCGAGTCGTTTGTTTTTCGCCAACAGTCGGATGAAGTTCTGCCAGTGCGCATCGATGGCCGCGCCGCCCAGCCCGGCAAACATCGACACCAGCTGATCCACCCCAAGCTTGGGGCTGGTGATGAGGTCCGCAATGCGCGAATCCGTCGCGAGCCCGGCGCCTTCGCGCAGCGCCTCGGACCACGCCGGCAGCGACTTCGAGTCGCGCGCCGACATGAAGGCCGCCTTCGCGTACGGCCGGGCGATGGTGGCCGCCTCAGCCACCCGCAATCTCCAACTCGAGCTTGTCGAGCAGGACGGCATGGGTCTTAGGATCGATTTCGCGTTCCAGCAGCTGTGCGGCACCCTGCACCGCCAGGCTCGCCACCTGCTTGCGCAGGCCTTCCCGTGCCCGGGTGGTGTCGAGCGCGATTTCCTCGTGGGCCTGGCTCACGATGCGCTGCCCCTCGGCGATCGCCGCCGCCCTGGCCTCCTCGATGATCTCCGCGGAGCGCTTGCTCGCCTGATCCACGATCTGCACTGCCTTGTCGCGCGCTTCGCGGATGATCTCCTGCGCCTTCACGCGCGCTTCCTCGAGATCCTTCTGCGCGCGGCTGCCGGCCGCCAGACCCTCCGCGATCTTCTTGCGACGCTCCTCGATCGCCGCCATCAGCGGCGGCCAGAGATAACGCATGACGATCAGAACCACCGCGAAGAACGCGACGCCCTGGATGATTAGCGTGACTGCTATGTCCATGCCGTAAAGCTCCTGACGAGCCGTTACTTGCCGGTGAACGAACCGGTGAACGGGTTCGAGAAAATCAGCAGCAAAGCGATCGCGACGCCGATGATGGGAACGGCGTCGAGCAGACCTGCGACGATGAACATCTTGGTCTGGAGCATCGGGGTCAGTTCCGGCTGGCGGGCCGAGCCTTCCAGGAACTTGCCGCCCAGCAGCGCGAAGCCGATGGCCGTGCCGAGTGCGCCGAGGCCGATCAACAGGCCGACCGCGATTAAGGTGTAGCTCATGACTTGAGCCAGCTGTGGTGCATTTCCCATCTATTTCTCCAAGGTCTTTAGGTCTAAGGTGAATTCAACTAGTGCTTCTCGGCAGCCTGACTCAGATAAACGATCGTCAACATCCCGAAAATGAAGGCTTGCAGCGTGATGATCAAAATGTGGAACAGCGTCCAGACCACGTCCGCCAGCAACTGCACGGCGCTCCACACGTAGGTCGACGCATGCGCGAAACTCGCCTCCAGCGTGAGGCCGGCAATCAAGACGAAGATGAGCTCGCCGGCATACATGTTGCCGAATAATCGCAGGCTCAAGGATAGCGGGCGGACCAGCTCCTCGATCACCCGCAAGAGCAGGTTGGGGGCAGCGGTCAAGATCTTGCCCACTACGCCATGAGCGTGAAACGGCGCCGTGAACCATTCGCCAAAGAAGCCGAGCACGCCTTTTTCGGCAATGCCCACGTACCAGATGAGCAGAAACACCGTGATCGACATGCCGAGCGTGGTGTTGATGTCCGCGGTTGGTACCACACGCAGATGATCGACACCCGCTTCCTGCGCGGCCCAGGGCAGGAAGTCGACCGGAATGAGATCCATGAAATTCATTAAAAAGACCAGGGCGAAAATGGTGATCGCCAGCGGCCCGATCAAGCGGCTCTTGCCGTGAAAGGTTTCCTTGACCGTGCCGTCGACCATTTCGATCAGGATTTCGAAGGCAGCTTGCAGCTTGCCCGGAACCCCGCTCGTGGCACGCCGCGCCGCAGCGCCGAACACGACGATGAACAACAGCGCGAGCCCCAAGGTGATGGCGACGCTGTCCAAATGAAATGCCCAAAAGCCATGGCCCCGATCCACGGTCAGATGGGTCAGATGGTGATGGATGTATTCCGTCAACCCCCCGGAGCCGCCCTCAGACGCTGCCATTCGATTTTCCTCGTTTCATCCCGATCAAACCCAGCCAATACCCGAACTGTGCCACCGCCAGTCCCGTGAGCAAAGGCAGCGGCGTCAACTTCAAGCGCGCGAACGCCGCCCAGACTGCGAGCGCCGTCCAGAACCACTTCAAGGACTCGGCCGCGAACATCGCCCGTCGCAGCACCGTTGCCGGCGCGATTCCCGGAGCGAACATGCGCCAGCCGAAGAGCCCGCTGCCGATCGCCACGATCAGGCCGCCCGCCAAACCTGACCACGCGGCCCAAATGCCTTGCAGGGGCCAGAACAGGAGCGCCACCGCGGCCGCGCAGCCCGCTTGCAGGAGCACGACCCGCACCACGAGTCGCTTTCCCGCATCCAAGACTTCAGTCATGCGAAGAATACCGGCGCGTCACCGGCCTGCCGCAGTTGATACTCATTGGCAAGCTGCCACTGCGTAAAAGCCGGCGCATTATAGTGAGGCGGGCGCGGAGTCACAAGGCAATGATCAAGCTTAGATTTTTTACAGATTGCGGTTTTTGACATTTGCCGCCGCTTACGTGCCGGCGCAAAGGCCTCCGGATCAGTGGATATGGGCGAGAATTCCCTCGAGTTCGTCGAGGCTGTTGTACGTCACCGTGAGCTTGCCCTTGCCCGAGGAACCATGCTGAAACAGCACCTTGGCGCCGAGTTTCTCGGCCAGCTCCAATTCCAGGCGACGGATGTCGGGATCGGTGGTCTTGGGCAGGCTCGCGTCGTCGCGGGCGGGCGTGAGCAGCCGCCTGACCATGGCTTCCGTGTCACGCACCGACAAACCCTGGCTGGCGACCATGGTCGCCACCTCGATCTGCTGGCGCCGAGTGGTCAGACCAAGCAGCGCCCGCGCGTGGCCCATCTCGAGGCTGCGCTGCTCCACCAGCTGTTTGACTTCGTCCGCCAATTCCATGAGGCGCAACAGGTTGCTGACGGTCGCGCGCGAGCGTCCGACCGCTTCAGCCGCAGATTGATGGGTGAGACCGAACTCATCGATCAAGCGGAACAGCGCGCGCGCCTCCTCCAGCGGATTCAGGTCCTCACGCTGGATATTTTCGATCAGCGCCATGGCGACGGCCGCCTCGTCGGGAACGTCGCGAATTACGGCGGGAATCTCGGCCATTCCGGCCATCTGTGCCGCCCGCCAGCGGCGCTCGCCGGCAATGATTTCGTAACGCTGCGATTCGCCGGGGTTACGCGGCGTCAGTGGACGCACCAAAATAGGCTGTATCAGCCCCTGCGCTTTGATGGAATCGGCGAGTTCGCCCAGGGACTCGGGGCGCATGTCCACCCGCGGCTGGTACTTGCCGCGGGTCAGCAGATCGAGCGGTAACGTCGCCAGACGATCCCCGACCAGCGCCGATTGCGACGTCGGCTCGGCCGCACGGGCACGCTGCGCCGCCAACACCGGGCTCAGTTCCGCGAGCCCTCGACCCAGAGACGGTTTTTTACCGGAGGCCATGCTAGGTTACCGATCCTAGCGCGCGATCGTCGCGGCGGATCATTTCCCCGGCCAACGCCAGATAGGCGAGGGCACCGCGCGATTCCTTGTCGTGAAACAACACCGGCTTGCCGAAGCTTGGCGCCTCGGCCAGGCGTATGTTGCGTGGAATGACCGTGCGGAACACCTTGTCGGCAAAATGCTCGATCAGCTGCGCCGACACCTCATTTGACAGGTTGTTGCGCGGGTCGAACATGGTGCGTAGCAGCCCCTCGATGGCCAATTCGGCGTTGAGCGAGCCCTGGATCTGCTCAATGGTCTGCGTCAGCGCGCTCAACCCCTCGAGTGCGTAGTACTCGCATTGCATCGGCACCATCACCGAATCGGCGGCCACCAACGCGTTCAGCGTCAACATGTTGAGCGACGGCGGACAGTCGATCAAAATGACGTCGAAGCGCTCGCGGATCGGTTTCAAGGCGCTGCGCAGCTTGAACTCCCGGCCGGCACTCATGGACAACAGGCGCACTTCGGCCACGGTCAGATCCTGGTTGGCGGGCATCAGCATGAAGCCGCCGTATTCCACCGGCACGAGCGCCTCCAACGCCGCGCATTCCCCGAGAAGCACGTCGCAGGTGGTCCGCGACAGCGAGTGCTTGTCGATGCCACAGCCCATGGTCGCGTTGCCCTGCGGATCCAGATCGATCAATAGTGTCCGTCGCTTGGTCGCCGCCAGCGAGGCTGCCAGATTGACCGCGGTGGTCGTTTTGCCAACCCCGCCTTTTTGATTTGCTACAGCGATGACGCGTTTCATGGTTTTCTCGCGGTGGATCTGGCCGTGCCGGAGAGTTCCACAAGATGCCGCTCATCGTCCAGCCCCGGTAGTTGCAGCCGGTGAACGGCAAGGACGCGGCAGGTCCCGGGCAGCGCGGCGAGTTCCTCATCGGGACGTTTGCCCTTCATCGCCAGCAACCGGCCATCGGCCGCGCACAGATGCCCCGCCCTGGCCACGAACTCCGCCAGCGAAGACAACGCTCGCGCCAGTACGTCATCGAACCTCTCGACCGGGCGGTAGTCCTCGGCCCGGACATTGAGCACCTCGACGTTGGCACAACCCAATCGCTCGGCCGTTTGTCTGACGAAGCGCGCCTTCTTGCCGGTGGCTTCGATCAGAGCGAACCGCATTGTGGGGTTGATGATGGCCAGCGGCAGGCCCGGAAAGCCCGCGCCCGTGCCGACATCGGCGATTCGAGTGCCCCGCAAATAGGGCTGCACGCTCAAGCTGTCGAGCACGTGCTTGCGTAGCATGCCGGGCCGGTCGCGGATCGCCGTGAGGTTGAACGACGCGTTCGCCGCTTCCAGTTCATCGACCAAGCGCAACAAGACTGCGGCCGTGGCCGCGTTCACCGCCACCCCCATGGCGGCGCTGCCCGCGATCAGCAGGCCGGCTTCGTCTTCCCGGTGCATGGGGTCGCCTAATTCCCGACCGGCGCGTCTTGTGGTGGATTGTCGGTGAGGCTCATCGATACCGTGGCGGCGGTGTCGCCGGACAGCCGGATGAGTCGCGCGCTGAACCCCACACTGCCGTCGCGGCCCTCGCACGTGGTGCCGCTCGCCATGGTCGTGGCGGTATTTCTCAGCCACAGCGCGCAGGCGCGGGCGAACACCTGGGGAGCGTCGGCGGCGGGCAGCGGCACAGCGACGTCGACGCGACCGAGTCGGTCATGATCGAAGCACAGCAGATACTGATCCGGCTGTTGGCCCAGGAACCGCGGCGGGCTGCCCGGGGTGGAGTAGCACTCTCGGCCGTCGGTTTCCGCCCGATCCTTCACGTCATGAAACAGCAACACTTCGTGCAGCGGCACCGGACTGTCCTTCAACAACACACCGAACGGCACGATCACCAGCACGTGCCAGTCGTAGGAGGCGTCCGTGATGGCGCTCGGCTCCGCCATGGCTGTCTGGGTTCGCGCATGATCGGCGGACGGTCCGGGCGAACTGCACGCTGCCGCCAACAGGGTGCCCGCCAGCCACAACAGTCGCGAAAGGAACTTCACGCGCTGCGCCGCGACAACCAGGCATGCATGCCGGCCGCGTTCAATGCAACGTCGCCGTCGAGGCCGGCATGACGCTCGGCATCGCTGCCGGAATAACCATGCCGGTCGAGGCGGGAGGACAGATGATCGAATAATCGCGGGATCATGCGGGCGACACGATCGTTTTCGCCGGCGACTTGCCGGGCGATGCCGACGAAGGCATCGATGTCGGCATGCAGCTCGAGGGCGAGCCGTGCGAGGTCATCGACGCGGCTGTAGTGCGTCAAATATGCCGTCGTCGCTCCGGACTCGACGATGCGGTCGATCGAGGCGTGCAATTGCGCCGGATCAAACTGGCTGGGCGTGGTCGTGGGAAAAATGAAGGCGCCGGCGGCGGTGTCGAATTCACGGTAGCTGACACCGAAGGTATCCCCGGTAAAGGCCTCCGCCGACTCGCGATCGAGCACGCACAAGTGATGCAGCGCATGTCCCGGGGTGTGAATCAACTCCAAGTTGCGCGTCCCCAGCCGCAGACGGCGTCCGTCCTCCACCGCGTCGATGCGCGCCGCGGGAATGCCGACGATCTCGCCGTAGTCTTTGCTGAACCGGGCATCGCCATAGACCGCCTTCGTGGCGGCGACCAGAATCGACGGATCGACGAGGTGCGCCGCGCCGCGCGGATGCACGATGACCCGTGCCCGCGGCAGTGCTGCCGCAAGCCGCCCGGCACCCCCGGCATGGTCGAGATGAATATGCGTCAGAATGATGTATTCGACGGCATCGGCATGCAGACCCAGGGCGGCCAGCGTCGCCAGCAGATTGGGCACCGAAAAATACGTGCCGGTGTCGACGAAGGCGGCGTGCCCTTCGGATACCAGCAAATGGCTGGCGTCCAGCCGCGGCCGGACATATTCGGTGTCGATGGCGATGACGCCATCACCCACGTGCTCGAAGATCTGAGCGGTTGCCGGGGTGCTCATTCAGGCGGCCGTCAACCGCTGCAGGAGTTCTGCGAGTTCGTCGGCCGCCTCGCCGTCGAGCGGCTGCAATTGCTGGGCGGCACGCCGCAATGCCGTGACGGCCGTCTCCTTCATGTGCAGGCAATTTGCGCTGTAATGCGCCCGCCAATCGGCGATCAGCTCCGGTTCCAGTGCGGGGTAATCTCGATCACTCAGGATCGAGTCGAGTACCATCCCGCACACCGCCAATTGTTGCACCCTGGCGAACGACAGGGTCGGAGTCGAGATGCCCTCGGCGAAACACCGGCGCAGATAGGCCGGCGGATCGGAGCTCGCGATGTCGTCGAGCAAATCACCGACGTCATAGGATTTCAAGAGATGCTCGAATTCTGCCATGGGCCCCCATTATCCGCGTCGTGTGAGAACATAGGAATAATGACTCGAAACTATTTGTGCGCCATGTTGCTGGCGCCTCTCTTGCTAAGTTCGGTCAGTCTCGCCGCCACGCACACGGAACGCGGCAACCTGATTTTCGACAATATTCCCGACGCCTCCACGGAATTCGCCGGCAGGCTCGGCGGCTATCTGGCCGGCAGGCAGGCGAGCCTGCTGAACTGGTCACCGAAGGGTCAGTTGTTGGTGTCGACCCGCTTCGGCGCCGTGCCGCAATTGCACCTGGTCGAGAAGCCGGGTGCCGAACGACTGCAGATCACTTTCGGAGACGAGCCGATCACGGTCGCTGCGTTTTCGCCGGACCCAGGCCGAAGTGCCTATCTCTATGTGCAAGATGTGGCCGGCAGCGGCAGGACACAGATCTACTACCAGCACGTGGGCGAAGCCATGCCTAAGCTGCTGACGGACGGCAAATCCTTGAACGGAGCTCCCCTTTGGTCGAACGCGGGACGCGAGATCGCCTTCTTCTCGACCGCGCGCGACGGCGTCAACCATGACATTGATATCGTGGATCCGCAGGCGGGCACGTTGCCGCGACTGGCGGTCGCCGGCGATGCCGGCGCCTGGTATCCCCTTGATTGGTCGCCGGATGACAGCAAACTGCTGGTCTTGAAATCCGTGTCGAGAAGCGACGCACACCTGTACGTCGTTGATCTTGGCAGCGGCCAGAAGCGCGAGATCGATTCGTCGCCCAACAAGGTCGGCATCACGGCCGCGAAATTCTCGAGGGATGGGCAAGGCGTTTATGTCTTGTCGGATCGTGATGCCGAATTCGCGAGGGTGCGTTACGTGAATCTGTTCACCGGCGAGAAGTCGACGATCTCCGGGACCGATCCATGGGACATCGAGGAACTCGCGCTGTCGCGCGATGGCCATTACCTCGCGTTCGTCAGCAATGAAGGCGGTGTGAGCAAACTCAATGTGCAGGACTTGCGGTCGCGCCAGGATCTGACGCCGCCCAGGCTGCCGTATGCCGGCGTCATCGAACACTTGAGATTCGACGCCGACGGCAAGCGGCTCGCCTTCGATTATTCCGCGGCCAACCAACCCCGCGATGTGTACGTGCTCGACCTGCCGACCAGCCGCGCGGAGGCGTGGACGCACAGCGAGGCCGGCGCGGTCGACCTCGGCAAATTTGTCGTGCCGAGTCAGGTGCAGTTCCCGACCTTCGATCGCCAGGAGGGTCATGAGCGGCGAATGCCTGCCTATGTTTATGAACCGCGCAGCCCGGGTCCGCATCCCGTGCTGATCGTGCTGCATGACGGCGCCGATTCACAGTTCCGCCCGAGCTTCGATCCGTTCATCCAGTATGTCGTGGGCGAACTCGGCTTCGCGGTGGTTGCGCCTAATCTGCGCGGCTCGTCCGGCTACGGCAAGACCTTCCGCTCGCTCGACCAGGGGACGCTGCGCGACGACGTCATCAAGGACTTGGGAGCGCTCATCGTCTGGGTCGGCATGCAAAGCAACTTCGATGCAAAGCACGTGGTAGTCGCCGGCGGCGGGTACGGCGGCTATCTGGCGCTGGCCGCACTCGTGAATTACAGCGACCGGCTGGTTGGCGGAGTCGACGTGGCCGGCATCAGCGACTTCATCAGCTTTCTCGCCAACACCGCGGCCTACCGGCAGAACCAGCAACGCGCCGAATACGGTGACGAGCGAGATCCGGACATGCGTGCCTACCTGCGCCGGATATCACCGCTGACCGATGCCGACCGCATTCTGCGTCCCGTACTCGTGGTGCAGGGCAAGAATGATCCGGAGGTTCCCTGGAGCGAGGCAGACCAGATCGTCAATCGTCTGCGTAGTCGCGGCGGCGACGTGTGGTTTCTCCAAGCCCAAGATGAGGGCCACGAGTTTCGCAAGAAGCCGAATCGCGACGCGTATTATCTGGCGTTCGCGCAATTCCTGGCGAAGTTCGGTAAGTGATATTCCGGATTTCGCGAAGCGACCTATCGGACGGGGTCGCCTCGACCCCGTAGTTACGG
>Ga0116228_10006205_pt1 | contig 10685 bp, 10 predicted proteins | sample S1TSphfallax_2_FD_89694 | JGI IMG/M metagenome (GOLD analysis project Ga0116228, IMG submission 89694) | Host-associated microbial communities from peat moss isolated from Minnesota, USA - S1T2_Fc - Sphagnum fallax MG | ecosystem: Host-associated > Plants > Peat moss > Unclassified | place... | reverse complement strand
TTGGCTGCGCTTTACTCTCATTTACTGTAGGAATGCATGGCGGCTACTTGTGGAAGATCGAGGAGACTCATCACGCGTGAGGAAGACGACGCCGAATTATGGACGGGGAGGTGCTGTAATTACAATTTGAAGCGGTTGAGGATGCATGGCGGCAAAGGAGCTGGCAATTCAAAGGCTAGGAGGAAAGTTTTGGAGGGGGAGATTTTTTGGAATTGCAAGTAGGAGAGCTGCAGAGGAGATCCGAGTGAAAAAGCTTGTTGTGCAGAAGGAAGTGGGAATAATGAACTAGAGGATTCCAGAAATGTGTAGATAGAGGAGTGGATATGTTTTGCTTGGGTGAACATTGGACTGGTTATAGAATTTTCCGCTACGCCAGTAGCCAGCCAAGCTAGTCAGCATCACGAAGCATGATTTGAGGGAGTGACAATGAGGAACTAGAAATCAGAGATAGTATGACAGTGTTAGCATGAGAGCTAGGACCAGTAAGGAATGCTGGAAGTATGGCGATTAGCTGTCTGTGCATTTGACGTTTTTGTATCTATTCACACCATCAATGTTTGTAGCACATAAGTTCCGGGTCAAGAAGAGTGTTGTCAAGATCTTGTTGTTGCATTCTGTTGAGGAAACAGGTCTGTGGTCTCGCTGAACATGTGTATGTTAAGGGTCATTGTTTGAGAGGACCAAGTCTGGTGAAGAGTCCGAGTGGTAGTAGATCGGCTGAGATCGAAGGTAATCCGTCTCTGTACATTCGGTAGGTAAAATTTTAGTTCTGATTTTCGTGATCAGAGCGGCGAGTGTTTCCAGAATACAAACCATGTATGTTTGAATATCTATGTGTGCACACAGATTGAGTCTTGTACAGAGTCTGAGAGGGGGAAAGGATCATGGGGCCGCGATTCAGTCTGGGGATCTCAGAGATTTAAACTCCGAGAGGATTTGTGCTTTGCCAGGGTGTTCGATTGGAATGTGCACCCTCCTTTTTGGTTACAACATCACTCTTTTCTCTTCATTAATTGTGTTCATTTGTTTGTTTTTAGAAAAAAAATTGTTTGCATTTCTATTTTTTGTGTTGTTTAAAAAAAAAATTGTTTTTATTCTTTTTCTTCTTTGTGTGCTTCTTTTTAAATATATCTATTTTGTATTTTTAAAAATTCTACATATTTTACCCATACATTTAAAAATATTTTGTTTTGTTTTTTTGCATGATTTGATATTGTAAATTATTTTATCTAAATTTCCATTTATGACAAAGAGGGAAAGGAGTGTGAATAAGTTTAATTTTAAAAAACTTGTTTGTAAATTTTCTACTCCTTACGTTTTACAATTTTTTGTATTTTTTATTTGTTTGGTGGAACTTTGCATTGTTGTAACTTGTAACTTTACATTTTTTTGGTCTTTTGTATTTTACTTAGTGCACAATCTTTTGTGAGTAATGGAACAATTTAGACAAAACTAGAAAATAAACCAAAAAACGAAGCATTTGATATTTTCATGAATGAAACATACATTGAAAAAACTAGAGAAGAAAGAAAGTTTGAAGAAAATCCAAGTCTAGAGACAAAATGAAGCGAAGTAACACAAATTGAAAATGAAAAAATAAAAAAAATGTTGGACAAATTGCATGCTCGAATAAAGAAATGGAGGCCCCAAAACAAAAATGATTTGTGTTAATCATTTTGTTATGTCAATGATAAAACAAAAATGGATGAAAAAATTCGTCAAATCATGAAATGTTACATGTGTTACAAAAATCCTTGATGATATAGTTAAGAACATGTATAATAATATATTATAAAATTAGTGGAATAACTGCATTGCAAAAACATGTGGATGTAGACCATGTAATAATTGCCATAAACTTTAAGAATGAAAAATGTGGAAATACAACTTGCTAAGAAAAGGCCTAATGCATTTGGTTTCTTTATATCAAAGTTTTTGGGTGTGCAACCAATCTTTTCAAAAAGGATGATGTTCAACATAAAAACTTTTTGGAAGACCTTAGCCTTTTGATTTGAAAAATTATTTGCCATTATAGTTTGTGAAGAGCCCATGATTGAAATGCATGGTTATGCATCTATGTCCTCAAATGGTTCTCCCTTCTAGAAAACTAATTTCACAAGACATATGATCAAATTTGGTGAAGAAGACCAAAAAGATGTAATGTTTCCATTGTTAGTAACATTTAATTATGCAACATCTAATTTTGATTTATGAATGTTTAAGGGAACCCATGACATTTTTGCATTTATTAATTTCTTAAGAGTAGATTGGAAATGAAGACATATCGCTATTGGTCTTTTTGAAACTATTAAAGTGATTAGATAGGCCTTATAACAAATTTGATTGATCTTTTTTATCTATACAATTTGAAAAAAAAGATCATTGCATATGTGAAAGATGAGGGTTCCAATTGGAATGCCTTGATTACAACACTAAAATCTATTGTGAATTATGCAGCAATGGGGATGGAAGAAAAAAATTCAAGGCACTTGTTTTGGGCATGCATTTTTCAAAGGTTGATACTATGTTCCACTAGATGAAAAAATGTGCAAAGGTTCCAAATATATTTCCATAAAATCCATGTGATTATATTTGCAAAAATGCATTACTTGGCTAAAGAAATATGATAAGACTAGTTAGGAATGGAATAAAGCTTCCATGAATGCTAATCTTTTTCCAAGAAAGTTGAGTATTCTTATGAAGACAAGATAATATTTAACATTTTTAAATTAAATTTTTTTTTTCTTTTTGTTAATCTATTGAAGGAATAGTAGTTTGAATTTTTAAAAAAAAATATTTAATAGCAACATTATCATGTTTTAGGAAGCTATACAATTTTAAAAGGCTATTTTTGTGTTATAGCGAGTATATTACAATGGGGAATTTTGAGCATGTTCCATTTCTTCTAATTTGGCATATTTCACAAATTATTGTCAAATTTCTTTCTCATGTTTGTGTTTTGAATTAGTCACATGGTTATTGATTATTTAATGATGCATTGCATGTTGACATGACCATGAATGTGAATTTTGTTTTCTCTAAAACAAACCTAATGAAAAAGATCCTATTATGGATGGAGAATTAAACTTATTTACATCTAGATAAAAAGAGAAGTGTATGTTTTTTTGCATTTTTTTGTTTCCTTCCTTCAAAAATATGAAGAAAAATAAAAATGAAAAACATGTTATCTTTGATATTGGACCCTATATTTAGAAACCTTTGTTTAATCTCCTCGTTCATTGGATGCAAGCAAGGTGTTGCTATTGTAGAAGAATATGATAAGATTTTTTTTTTTCTCTATTTTCATGAAATGTCATTAAATATCGCATCCTTTGGTAGAATATGAAGCTTTATCAAATGAAGTGATTGATGAGGATTATAGTTTGGACAATTTCAAAATGATTGTTGAAAGAAGTGAACCAACAAAGGAACTTGTTAATTGGGAGTTGTAGATTTTTTGATGCTTTCATATGGATGTGAAGGATATTAAATGTCTTTTGGATCGGTTGAAAAAATATGAAATGATGTTCCTAACATTAGTCTTTCTAACTTGACAAGTTCTTGACATTATAGGGTCACAAATTGAAATACATATATTTTCTTTAGTTGAAATACTTACAAACTTGAGGAAATGCATATTGCAATTAGGCAATTTGAAAATAGTTGATTTTTTGTGAAATTTTTTTGATCCAATGATCTTAGAATAGATTGTAGTTCCCCCTTTTAACTTGGTAGACCTAACCAAAAAAAAAAAAGAGTTAAAAAAAATTGTAGGGGAATTTGAATGAGATGAGGTTGTGGAGTTGTAATCTTGTAATGGGTAACACGACGAGTTCCTCATTCTAATAATTTGATATTGATTAATTTCAACTTTTTCTCTTTTTCCTTGAAAAAATTATCACTTATTAACAAAAGATGAATAATGATAACTGGATTGAGAGAATAGTTCAGGAAACCGAGTCGTCAAAATTTGTCAGAACCAGCAAAAAAAAAAAAAAAAGAAAAAAAGTGAAACCCTGGTCAATTTAAGGCAAATGTGATTTTAAATAAAAAAAATAAAAAATAAAAATTAGGACGGTTCTTTAAAGTTACCAAGAAAACCCAAACTTGCGATTCTTGAAAATTTATGAAAACCACCCAACAATGATTTAGACCCAACAATGGTTTAGACAGAGCAGGTCTTGGTTAAGGCTTGGGCTTCTATCAAACAAAGTTGTCAAACCTCTATAGTAATTGACTCAACTGTCTAAGCATTGGGGTTAAGCCTTTTATCACTCTAAATGTCTAGAAGTGCAATTTGTAACTGCAAAGGCAATTTGAGTTGTGATCCTGTAGTAGTTGGCACAAATAATCAAGAGCTAAAGGAACAATACCAGATTGCTTCATCCTCATGATCACATAATTGAAGTTTGAATCATCCTTTGAATTTTGAACCCGCCTTATTATCTCCTACCCAGGCAGCCTGAAAAACAGACATCCCCAAGTGGTCAGCTTCCAAAACTTATAAACCACCAGCCTGGTGGTGGTAGTGAGGCTGCCTTCCCTCGCAAAGTGCTCTATCTATCCCCTCGGGACATACCACACCTACAACCAATGTTCAGCACAAATAATTCACAAAAGGTCTAGCTCAAAAGAAGAGAAAATTTTATTAATATTTGTCAAAATTGTTGAAAATGGAAAACTATTGGGTTATTATTACAAATGAACAACACAAGATGCATAATTGATGGTTGCAAAGCCTCCACTCCTAGCCTGCAGGTTGCTGCATTGCTTCTGGAGACACTACTACTTCTTGGCAGCACTACATTTCTGTGTGGAGGAAATCGAGCAGATCTGCATACGGCAAAGCCTCTACTATCTTTCACAAGATGTAATCCTTGTAATATTTCTGCATCAATATCTACACTCCATTGAATTTTCATTCAAACATCTTAGAGGTGTTTCTAGTGTTCCAGATACACTGATAGACTTCTCAATGATCTTGTTTCCTGGATGTGTCATCATCCATTCACTTTCTTCAGGAGCCCCAAGCTGACCCCAGTTTTGATATGGCTGTGCACTACAGTATGCGAGTGACCATAACTGTGATGTTGTCCAACAACGAACTCAGCATGTGCTTGTTAGTACCCTTTCTTAAAAGATATAGGGAGGAGATCACTCAAGTCCTGAATCCAAATGAATCGGAACCAGAAAAGGAATGAGTCAACATCAGGTTAACCTGCAGTGATGCAGAAAAAGCAGCAGGAGAAGAACTAAAAAGGTGAACTCAATTCACACCAGTGCTGGTTGGGGAACCCCTGAGACTGACTTTGCAAAGACAGTGCAATTATGAGAAGCAAAGGCAGTTCATTGAGTTTTCATACCTCATCACTCTGAAGCATATTCCTCAACAATTCTCTTCCTCAGTTTGCTGCTTGCCAGACAATTAGACTTCTGGGCCTGGATGCTGTGTCATCTCTCCCGCTTCCTGCAGCTTTTTCAATTGAATAGTGGTTTTGAGAGAGCCTCTGTACCCACCACCCAAGTCAAAGAATTTTTTTCACCAGGATCACAGCTGAGGTCATATCTTTCAAGGGCCTCATGAGGACATAACATCAGTAACCAACAATTGGGAGGCTTCATATGAGTCTCACTACCCATTCAATGCAATGTGCACCCTTGGCATTTTGTCAATAGTTTTCAACTATTCAACAGTAAAGCTCAATGGCAGGTACAGTATCAGGTTTTCAATAGGAGAAACAAGACATTCACTAACCAAACCAAAGGACAAACTGCTCCCAAAAAGTAAACAACAAATAGCCAAATGTAACCTCATGTCACCTACCTGCAATTCTTTTAACCATTAAAGTTTCCATCTCTCAAAGAATGAGAGAAAGTTTGTTATAACCATGGAGAGATAGTTAAACAAACCATATACACTTTGTGTGACCATTCTAAACATGTAAGCTAACATATACTACTGTGACCTGCTAGTGATTACTCTGCTACAAATCTTTGACAAGAACTTTGTCTTGTCTAGTCAATGGAGCTCTCTCCTTTTGACCTCTGCAATTCAATTTCTTTCACTACCACATGTACAATATGTCGAAGCAGAGAAAATGAGTTGCTACCTTAATGGAACAGGTTTCCCACTCAGAGCCTTTTTTCTAAACTCCTTTTCTGAACCATTTTTCTGAACTCTCTCAATGCTGCAGATGTCCTAAATAACAAGAAACAGAAATCTAGTTGGGTGACTGCTCCTCTGAAGCTAAAGAACTAAGCTCAAAGTTCAGGAACAAAAACAGTGGGCTCTAAGATGGCCGTGTAACATCAAGGGGTGGTATTTTGAACCTTAAGATGCAAAGAAATTTAACCTCTTGTTCTCGTGTTGTTGCTGCTAGTGATTCAAGTAGGCCCATCCAAGAAAATGTACTATTGCACCAGTCATATGTAACTCTATACAAGAGCAAATACATGGTGACCAGAACAATGAAGACAATATGGTCAACCCACCATGCTGTGATTGCCTGGCCAGATCTGCTGTAGCTGGCAACCAGGAGGATTAAGTATTCTTTGGGCTGAGATCAGGTACCTGAGTGCTGCATTTGGAACATGGTATTCCTTGAAAGGTATACAATCAACTCAAGTAATATTGTCTTTTGGAGTTTAGCAAGTAAAGGTCGTGAAAGGGAAGTCCCTTGAGTTTTATACTAAGGTCAAAAACAAAGTTCAACTCAATGTGATGCCAACCACTGCTTGCACATATCCAACACTGCAAGGGAGCCTGACTGACGTGCCTGCAGAGAAAGCATCCACCAGTTAAGTGATGTGACTTGGAAGGAAAAAGCTTCTGCAGAGCCAATTACTTGGACTCAGGTACACATTTTGCCTGTGCCTGATTCATTAAGGGTCCTGAAAGGACAGTGCTAGATGAATGTCTTGAACTGCCAATGCTCTCAACTTACGATGGATTCCCTATGGATTATTACCTAGAGTGCCAAAACAAGATCCTTGGGCTGGATGGTCCAAAACATAATTAATGAGAACCAAGGTTGGTTGAGTACTTACCTCACGCGCTACATACTGTACATCAGATGCACTCTCGCTGCGAGAAGCAATCTGAAAGGCATTTTTCAACCGACCCCAAATCACACATGCCAACACTTTGCTGTACACAGTCCAGAAACAACAGGCACATTGAATATCTTAACACTTCAGTTGAAGAGTATGCTTCATAGCTGTAACAACCACTCCATGAACACCATTTCCACAGAAACAGCTACAAAAGTGTCTTACAGCTCTCATTCAATTTCTAAGACCCATCAACATTGCACACCTAAATGTATCAACTCTGTTACACCCTCAAACCATGATACCACCACATTGTACCTGTCAAATTGAGCTACCAAAAAGCCATGAAATTTTGTCAGGAATCACAACAGAACTCATGAAGCTACCAGGAAGCCCATCCCCCCTCAGGCCAGTATTGCTTATCCCATACATGCCACTCCTAACCTTCGAACTGGGGATTAATTTTCACATCAATGTGGGCTTGGAATTGAATAGGTGAAAATGGCCAAGAACCAACAATTGGTGATATCAAATTCAAAGTTGATAACCAAGTATCATATCCACACAGCACTGGTGTGAATACACACCTTACAATCCAAATGAGCTAGGGGTGAAATGACATGCCTGTGGCTGCTTGAAAGCATCTCAATGAGGCGACTGGGTGCTCGCTCCCGTTTATTTGGATCAACATTAATTGCAGCTCCCAGAACCTGTATCCAATGCCCACAGATAAGATACCAAGGACCAAAAGAACCACCAATGTCTATAAAAAACAGGAAGTGAATGCATGTAAACTGTTTGCTGTATTGGCAACAATGGCCATGGGGTGGATATCACACTTTTTATTTACTTACAAGGTTAACACTGGACAAGCCACAGGAATCATATCCCAACTCACTTGTTTGTTTATGTGAAAATATGAAGAGCACAAAGCAGTAAGGAGAACAGTTGGACCTGGTCCCAGTCATTATCATCTATGGTGCCCTTAATTTTGGGCAAGAGCTCCATCAACTGGTTTAGCTTCTTTCTCTTTGCCAAATTGGCTGCCACACCTGCGTAAATAGGCACCGCTGTGTTTGCACACAAAAAACATGAGACCAGTCAATATGTGGGAAACCGGATATGTGGTCTTCAAATAAAAAATTGTGCAGCAAATCAAAAAATCTATATATGAGCCATCAAGGAATATCCATATCAAAGCATCCACAATTTTGGTACAATAGAAAATGAGTTGTTTACAAAACAAAAGTGAGGACATTCCTACCTGTGAGATTGAAGTCATATATGAGTTGGAATGCCAGATCAAAGTTTCTCTCCACCATCTCCTCTGCAACTTCACACCTACGTCTACAAAGCAAGTAACAGGTAAAATGAATCAGAGAAATGAAACTGCTCACTTAAAGAAGAATGCCTACATGACTCAGTCTGTTCTCAGCTACAAGCTCCTGCTTCTAAAGAGGTCAACACTTCCTAAAATGAATGTTTCAGAAAATTACCATGGCAGTGGTGGGTGTTTGGTATTCCTAAAAAAACACAAAACTGCCACTCCAGGTTCTTGCAATTCACATGACTGGTTGATGCCACAAGCAACAACTAGCATGCACCAAGACAGCTTCAAGAACTTATGATGTGGGCCATCAGCCCTGACCTTCAGTATATTAACTTCATGCTTGGTCATCCATCACCTTATTTATTGTACACCATTTTACCTGCTGGTATCTGCATCATTTGGGTTTCCAAATAATGAATGCCTCCATGGTGGTCCCTCATTGTCACCAAATGTGCGAACCACTTCTATCTGTAACACCAAAATTCTCACCTATAATGAGCTCTTCATGAGATGCAAACCAAAGGCACATTTGCAATCACCCTATGAGTTGAAGCTTTTCTATGAAATTCACAGTGTCAGGACTCTCTGACACCTCTCAATTGCTACTTTGGGAGGACTCCACAAAACAGATCAGTAAAAGACACTTCTGGTAATTTTGAGCTGGAACCAAATCCTTTATCCTAAGACAGACCAGTACACACTATAACCTATATAAACCTGCTGGCACCAATCAAAATCAAGCAATGGGGTGGCTCCACCAGATCAAGGCTAAGTCATGCTTCATCTGGCTATGTATGCAATTTCTGAATCTAAAACTGAAAAGCTCATAACCTATGAAGTACTGTTTCATTGACTAAGCTTCCTGCAGGTATGGGTTTGTCTGTTAGTTCACCAAATCCTGGAAAGTGAGGTGGCATTAGATTTGGTTCATGGGAGTTTTGAAAATATTGTGTCCATAACCTGTATGCCAACTCGAGCTGTGAACTTGATCAGCTCCTCTTCTGTGAGTTTCTGAGATGGTAGTTTTCCACGAGCAGCCTTGGTTGCCCCCTTAGCCCCCTCCCCTGCTTGCTGCCGTGCTAGTAAACCTTCATCAAAGTGCACCTGCCCCACAAATGGCACTCTCAGTGTTGTGAGGTCAAGAGTAAAGACCATGCCCACCTGACCTCATACCGAGCCTTTTCAAGTTTCAGTTTCCAGTTTCAAATCAGACATTGACATCCCTAACAGGGTCTGAAGAGAAAGGCATAATGTTTTGTCAAAAGCCACAAAAGAACCTAGAATGCCCTCCAAAATTTTATTGCTGAGTCAGTGTCTTCTGGCAAGAACAAAGATATGCTACTATTGATTGTCATATGAAAAAAACTTCTGAAAACCTGCACTGATTTGTGTAGAAAAGAAACAAAGTGCTAAGGGTGGTTGGATCAGTAATGTCAAATGATTGTAGACACCTACCTAAAACTCTAAGACCAGCCCAACACCAGAAGGCATGTCATCTTCTGTTTCCATAAACTCCCAACTACATTGTGCCATGAATCAGTCATTGGAACTAGGTGCATAAGTGGGAATAATCAAAAAACGCACTTGTGCTGCCCTCAGTGTGTAGAATAAGACAGGATTTTAAAGTCAGACACACAACTGAATCTACATCTTCATAAATAATAAGAAACTCTCAATGACTTCTTGCTTATGAAGATTTATATTCAGGTTGACATAGTGAGCTTCTGCTACAAGACCGGCAGTAAAGGAAAAACTCAGCCATGATGCTGGCTAGCTTAACAAAACCTACAAGAGAAGGAAGACCAAAATACCTAAGACAAAGAGAAGCCCAAAAAGAAGGACAAAGAGTAATTCAACAGCAAGGAAAGACATGGAAAAACCCAAAAAAGAAGGGAAGGAGAAAAGAAAGAAACAAGATGGAGAGGCTTGGAGAGAACTTTTGAGGACGACTGAAGCACCATGTTTGTGAGTACACTTTGCAAATAAGGGCAAACCTTTGCATGTTCCAGGTGACGTAGAGCTTGATCCTGATGAGATGAATTCAAAAAGAGCTGAATACAACACAAGCCTGCTGCCACATAGTCTTTCTTCAGAACCTGCATAGACAAAATCACTCAGACTCTTATTTGTGTGGAGGCTCACATTCATTTCTTCTACTTCTTTACAGATATCTCTGCATGTTAAAGAACACCTGAAGAAACAGAGAGAATACAGCCAAAAAATGCAACTAAGCCAAAGACAATCATGGAGGGAAAGTCCATAAGTAATGATGCAGAATGCTGAGAGCAGAGGAGCACAAAAGGAA
>Ga0116228_10006204_pt1 | contig 10686 bp, 17 predicted proteins | sample S1TSphfallax_2_FD_89694 | JGI IMG/M metagenome (GOLD analysis project Ga0116228, IMG submission 89694) | Host-associated microbial communities from peat moss isolated from Minnesota, USA - S1T2_Fc - Sphagnum fallax MG | ecosystem: Host-associated > Plants > Peat moss > Unclassified | place... | reverse complement strand
TCCAATATATTACTGGTGAAGATCTGAGCGTCTGTAGATTTCTGCGAAGTCAATGCTGAGCTGTTGTTCAACCATGTTGCTGGTTACATCAAGCATCCATGTTGCAGGATTATAACCCTCCTTTATACTTGGTACTCCTGGAATTGCCTGCAAACCAAAGAGCACAAAGGCATTAGCTAGTACCAGCAGGATTCGAGAAAAAAGAATCAAGACTGACCTGCTTGCTACATTGGACTTTATACCCACGCACTGTAAATTGAAGTAAAATCTCCTGTACTGAAGAACTTTCAGACCAAACCAGTGTTGGGTGGTTATCAGAAATCAAAACTGATAACCAGCAGTTCTCAGGGGGCAGATCTCAAAGATATAACCATGGTTCTCCAGCCCCCCAAAAAACCTCAAATCAATGACCAGTTCCAACATCTAACCATGGTCCTCAAAAGTTTGAGAACCGGTTCTGATTCAAAACTGCAGTTCTGAAAAAAATCTAATATCCAGTCCAATAACCTTCTATACAACTGCCAGAGATTCTTTAATTCTGAAAATTTTCAAAAAAAAAAAAACCAGAACCAGAACCAGAGGAGGGTCTTTGATCCTGAAAATTTTTGTAAACCCAGAACCCGAGGTTGTTTGAATTCCCAAATGTTTCTTATTATTAAAAAACACAGAACCAGAGGTTATTAAAAAATAAATAAAAGTCAGATAACCACTCAACACTGGACCAAGCCCTCTTCAGAAACTTCAATTAGCACATGAATGATTGAGTGCTTTCCAAAAGAGGTACGCACCTCAAAATACTCAATGAGATTGTGAGAATGATGGCCGAGTGGTCCCATATAAATCACTTGGCCTCCACGCTTCATCAACAACATCTGCAATTTATTACCAGATTGCAAGGGCAATCAGATGAGCACAGCAGCAGCAGCACAGCTGAGTTTAGGGTTTTAACCCTAAACCCTATTCATCACCAGAGCTGAATTAATAAATCAGTCCTCAATCCTGCATGTATGATGATTTGAGCCTACCTCATCAAATGCCTCAAAGATGTCAATGCTTGGTTGATGAATGGTACACACAACAGTACGTCCAGTGTCGACTGTGTTACGCACTGTGCGCATAACAATGGCAGCAGCACGTGCATCAAGCCCACTTGTAGGTTCATCCATGAATATTATGGATGGATTTGCCACAAGCTCAACAGCTATTGTTAGACGCTTTAGTTGCTCTGTCGATAGGCCTGTCATTCCAGGTAACCCCACCAGTGCATTTTGCAATGGCACCAACTCCACTAACTCCATTACCTCCTCCACAAATTTCTGTTCTTCAAGAAAAACCCAACCCAAAAAAACTAAAAATCAATCAATCCATAACTCTCTAAACCTCAAGTTCTCACCTACAAATGTCTCTTCTTTTCCCCATGTTCTGATGCAAAGTTGCAAAGTTCACCCAAAAAAAACGCCTCATTCTGAGTTTGACATTCCTGATGATAGGCACTTTCAAAACATCAAACATGTCCAACAACATCACAAATAGTTTTTCTACCAAGTCCCTACAAAACGTAACAACTTGGCTCTCTGAGTTTTTGTTTTTGAAGGTACCATCAGGGCATTTACCTCACGAGTTTCCTTGCCAATTTCAGGAGGTAAGCGAAGCCAGGCAGAATAAACAATTGACTCTTTGACAGTAACTTGAGGTGAGTGAATGTCATTCTGTTCACAGTAGCCTGAAATTCGTGCAAAAGTTTGTTGTCTTTTGGGGTGCCCACAAATGCGAATCTCGCCTTCTATGTAGCCACCAGTTTTCCTGCCCCCAAGAACATCCATGAGAGTTGTCTTGCCAGCACCACTCACCCCAACCAATGCAGTGAGGACACCTGGTCGGAATACACCAGTCACCCCGCACAGCAGTTGAAGCTTGTCCTCAATCACCCCCTGCTTCTTCATTTCCTGTGTATCAACACAAATATATATATATATATAAATAAATAAATAAAAATCATCCAATGGAAATGTTATCACACGCTTAAGTAGAGTCCATAATTTACAACAAAATTAATGGGCTTTGGGCATTGGGACACACCTTCTACAAGACCCTAAACCTTCAAAGATTTCTATTGCTATAATTTGGATCATGCCCAGCTTAACACCCAATTACAAAAACAACAAAAAAAGTCATGAGGAGGTTCAATACCGCAGGCATGTCAACAAAATACTTAATATTTTTGAAGGAGATAGTCAAGGGATGGAATGGTAATATCATGCCATGTTTTGGCCTGGCAGCAGCAGCAGCTTCAGTGGAATCAATTGTCAAAGTGCGGCTGCTTGCTTGCTGTTGCACCAATACTCCTTGCCCATCTTGTTTCTCTCCTTCCACCACAAGTTTCACCGGCAGCCCAACACCTATTCCATCCCCAATGATATTGCACATTTATTGGAAAGGAAGGCTATCAAAAGGACTTGTGGGCGGGTCCATAATAAAAAGGTATGATGAGAAGAACACATGTTGGGTATGTTGACAGACTCCAAAATAAATAGAATATAAAACCCACATGGAAACTGGAAAAACAACGTGTTTTCACAACACACTAAACCTTAAACCCTAAACCCTAGAGTATTTAGAAAACATCAGCAAAATATTGATTTGACTGGGTGGGGGTTAGAATGGAACAGTGGGTTATAGAGTATCACCATCCATATCCCTTGACAAAGAACGAGGAAGAAGCTTTCGGGACTTGTGATGTAAAGAAGGTAGGGCAACTTTGCCTGTCCGGTTGGCATTCCTTTGTGCAAGTGCTTCCTCCGATACAATGGCTTGGGGTTTTCCTAATGCTGTTTTTGTCATAAACCACCAATAAAATAAAGATTACAATTCGTAAAGAGAAAAATCACTCACCTAGTTTGGTAAATTTCACAGTTTGCATCATCATGCCCCTTAATACATGGAGCAATATATTCTCTAGAAGAGGGAGGCAGAAGAAAACCACACAGAATGATCACAAAAAAACATAGTCTGTAGTAGTAGTAGGTAGATAAATTCTACATAACATGACAATTTTGAAGTTTAACAATTTTGAAGATTTTGTGAAAGGATTGAACTTACGGTTTAGATATGTAAGCGCAAGAGTGTAGAGCGTATAGAACAAAAACACGTAGCCCACCAATGCTGCTAGTCCTATCCAATACCAGTAGGCGTGTGCTGGAATACCACTATTAAACAACACCTGTTGCCCTAGCGTCCTGTTACTATTTGCGATTGGCTGCAAAAATTTGTTGTACCATGGCTGTGTTATTAATATTATAAAAATTGCAAAAAAAGAGTCACATTGTCAAGACCCATTTCAGAGGCTATTATAAGAAAAAAAATAAACAGCTCATTTTGTGTGTGTGTGTTTAGAGAACCACAAAAAAATTATTTATTAAAAATAAAATAAAAAAAGAGAATAAAAGAGGACTTGTAGTAAGTACCTTGGCCCATTGTGGTGCCAAAAACTCGTTGACAGTTAATGCTTTCTCAGCATATGCAACTGGAGATGACCAGTAGCCCCAAATCCACCAGGCCTTAATCCGGGGTTCTGGAATAATGAAGCCCGCTAGCATGAAAATGATGAGAAGTGCAAAGGTTCCTCCTGTATTTGCCACCACCATTGTCCGACACAAACCCGCAATCAAGCGGAACATGGATGATGACAATTGGTGTATCACAAATAGCAACAAATACGCCCGCAAAAACCTGGCACATCCATCCATAATTCCTGTGACAAACTCCCATAAAACTTTATTTCATCCTCCTCAGCACAAGATGACAACCATCATCTCTATTTACCATTTGGTTTGGAATTTTTAGTAGTCTCAAGACTGTCGGTGGGGCCATTCATTCACTCAGCTGAAAATCTCAGAATGCTTCACTTGGGTTTGCCAAATGAAAGGTTATAGTAGTTAAAAAAAAGGAAAACCTAGAGAGACGATCACCTGCTCAATTCAGGCGCATACCCAATGCCATAGTACGTGATAAGTGAGTACATGCCAGCCTCAGCTATGGATGATGGTATACTCAACACCAGACTTGGCAGTGCATAAGCCCATGCAGGATAAAACAGCAGGTCCCGTTGCTTGTAAAAGACTGGGAGACGGAAAATTGTCATTGAGAGTTCAGCATAGCCATTGAACATTATAATAATAATCCCAAAAAAAATAGCTCCCAGATAAGTTGCACCATCCTCTTGTGTGTCATGACGTAGCGTTGTGCGGAAGAAGACACTCATTGATATCAACGCAACCACGCCAATCTATTTCCCCCATTCCGGAAAGCAAAAAGAGAGATACACACACAGACACACACACATATATATCATCAATTCAATGTGTAACAGTTGAAGATTTAGGGTTTAGCACAAACAAAAACAGATCACAAATTTGAAGGTTTTTCTTTTCTTTTCTTTTTCCTTAATGAGCCCAGACCTGAACAGTCTTGAAGATGTATACGAATGAGTTCCGTTTCATCAGAAGCCACTCCTTGGCAAAATTTGCCTTGAACAGTTCCCAGTTGCTGACAGAGTATCTGTAGAACGAGAGCGCTGCTTTGTGGCTCCGCTCCTTCTGATATGGGACCATTAACTCAGCTTCCATTCGCTTTCCAATGTGGAATGTCTGGAACAGCTCTGCAAAGTGCTTCACAGATACATACCGGTATGGTTGATGCCTATCCCAGTACTGTTCTTGATCCTTCTGTGATGTTACCTGCAGAAAAACAGTTCCTTTTGTTTGTTATCACATCTTCTGTCAGCTGATGGGTTTGTTTACAAGACATTCAACTCACATCAGTTAGGACTTCTGGGTCTCAGTTTGGAAGTACTCTGAGCACCCGAGCTGCAGTTTAAGCACATGATTTGATGGGTTGGTTTTTGATGTGGCTGGATATGGATGATAAGGGCAACAACAACAACAAAAATGGTGGTGGCCTTACCTCCTGCAAGAAATCAGCAATGCCCTTGCGTTCTGGACACTTGAAACCGCAGCCTCGGAAAAACTCCAAAACATTTTCTTTTGGCCCATGGTACACAACCTGACCTTCTGACAATAAAATGATATCATCAAACAGCTGAAATGTTTCAGGGGCAGGCTGCAACAGCGACATCAGGATTGTTGCCTCCATTACGTGACAAAACTGACTCAGACACTTCACAATCTGGAAAGTCGTCGAGCTGTCTAAACCTGTCGATATCTCATCCATGAACAGGGCTGTCGTTGGCCCAACAATCATCTCCCCTGAAACACACAGACATGTAAAAGACCAAAAAAGGAAAAAAAATTGCATGAAATAAATGCATACACACATCAACCCATCAACTGCAACTCCATTCCAATAACCACAAACCCCCTTGCAATACTTATTCAGAGACAAATACACATGTTTGTCTCCCTCTAGCATTGCAACTACAATGACTGTATGGTAATCAATGTTACTTGACTGAAATGACTAACTACATCTGTTTTGACTCAGATCAGTTGCTCTTCCTGAGCTCCAAAATGCAACTGTTTCTTATGTGCACCCCATGTGTAACTAACCATGGGCAACAGTGACGGTGTGATGCATTCAGCAAGTAGATCGGGCATGCCAATAACCATGTAATTGTGAGTCCCCCTTTCAGGTGGGTTCTAAACTGACCAAAAAACCAGGAGGAAATTTTTCAGCTCAAAAGATAGACACAGCTCAGGAATCAACGAAGCAAAATTCTTGAGGTAGGAGGTTGAACACACCTGTGGTGACACGTTTCTTCTGTCCTCCAGAGATTCCACGGTGCATGTTGTCACCTACTAGTATGTCTGCGCATATGTCGAGTCCCAAAATCTAGAAAAAGGAAAACAAAAACGATACCAAAGGGACAAAGCAGGAACCCAATCGTTGTTAGTATCAATGCTGCTAAGAGTTCTGAATTTAAAAGGGATAATTTCACACAAGTATCTTCTTCCATTTTATGTTTTACCCAAAATCAAGTCATTTATTCAGAGAATTTGGGTGGTGATTATTGTTATGGGTTTCAGGACCTTCATTATGTAATCGGTGGAGATACTGCTCTGCATACCTTCCACAGCTGTTGCCTGCAGCAAAATCCAACCTTTTGACCAATGTAAGGTCATGGAGATTTAGGGATCCACCAACATATTGGGGAAGAAGAACAAGAGAGGGCAGGAAAAAACAAATTGGAGACTTAATAGAGAGAGATGAAGGAAAAAAAATACAGTTGTGTTTCTGTTGAAGGTAAATAGAAAATCTACAAATTTGCACTAGTTCATCAGGGCTATGACAAGGATACATAGAATCCAGCAGCCAGCTGAATAGATACAGGTACTAACCTTCATGTAAACATCAACATCTTTTTCTGGGAAGATTCCATGTTGTTTCTCTCGTTTAGCAAGCTCCAGAAGCATCTCTGATGGGATGGGAAACATATATATATGTGTCATATATATGAGCTGGGATATATATGAATTTTGCACCAGCAACAAAATTACACCCAAGAAATCTTAAAAGCTTATTACCATATCGGGTGCCAACTCCCTGGCATCTTGCAGAGAAATCAAGGGTTTCACGGACTGTCATTTCACCGACATGTAAATCATGTTGGCTGATATATGCAGATGTCTTTTGTGGCACAAATTCATTCAGCATGTGCCCATTGTATGTTACCTTTCCCTTCACCTATGATTGGCAAAATCAATCATCCCCACTTTAGACAAAAAAGCTCATTTTGCTCCCATCACAGCCTAACCTCCTCCTCGACATCTATGTAAAACTGTAATGTTCAAAATAAAAACCAGTTGGGTGCTTTTTCTTTTCTTTTTTTGAAAAAAAAAACCGAAAAAGGAGAGGAAATGAACTTCTGTTATAAATTTAGAATTTAAAAAAAAATTAAGAATAAAGTAAAACCCAGAGGAGTGAATGTATGTAATTTCTTACCTTCAAGTCTTTATCAAGCTTTCCAGCCAGCGCCAGTAACAAGCTTGTTTTCCCAGAGCTTGGTGGACCCAAAAGCAGTGTCATTCTGTTGCAGTAAGTTCAAGATTCAACAAAATCAGTGCATAGATAGACAAAAAAGAAATCCATAAAAAATGAATGAACTTTCAGTGGGTTTTTTTGTTATTAGGGTTAAGACTAGTTCGTCATCATTGTGATAAAAATCAGTGCCATGGAGAAACTGGAGTAAAAACAAATGCAGCTTTCTTGTTGTGATCTTCTGGTCACACAGTACTAAGAGACAGCACTTGCAAAAACTTCAACTGCTCCAATTAGAGCTAACTTTTGCAAGAGAGAGGGGGAGGGAAAAAACAAAAAGAAAAGAAGTCGGATGCATTTTGTCAGGAACTAGATGGGAAGAAGTAGTGCTGAAGCTAAATACCACCCCTTCAGAAAAACAGCAAAAACAGAGCTAAAATTTTGCAGGAGAAGGGGAAAAAAAAGAGTTGGGGATTTTGTAGTCAGGAACAACAAGATGGTAACTGCAACAGCAGCAGCTACCTATGCCCATCTTCAGGGAAATGGCAAAAGAGAAGGCAGAGCTGGAGAGACAACAACAACAACAATGGGACCCAAGTTGTTCAGTAGTGATGTGATAGATTTATTTATTTACACACCTTGCAGGCTCAAGAATGCCACTGACATTGTCGAGAATGTTTAACACTGTCTTCTTGGTGGGTGATAAACCCACTGTATCCAGAATGGCCTGAAAAGACAAAAAGCCAGCAGCAGCAAGCAAGACAAAAAAGGGGCCAAAATGAGAGAAGCTCTTCTTCCTTCTTGCCGCTTCCCATCAAGAAGCTTGCATGAATGAATGACTGAATGAATGAAAACTTCTTCCTGTCCTGCTTCCCCATCTTTCAAGAAACAAACAAACTGGTGTGTCCATGAGAGAATGAATGGCAAGTGAAGCTGGGATTGAAGAGAAATGAATAGCAAGAGAAGGGGACATGGAGAATTGTTTGCAGAATTTTATTTCATTTCATTTTATTTCTTTCAGTTGGGGGTTTGGGGTTGGGTTTTGGGAGTTTTTCTTTTCTTTTCCTTTACCTCCACAAAGTTGAGAGTTGCATTCTTGAGCGTTGGGAGTGCTCGATCTCCGACAAAGCAGTTTGCATCGATTGTCAGATTCTCATACCTCACTTCCAGAGTTGGCAAATGTATCCCAACTCTGCATACAAAGCAAAGAAACCCAACCAACAAATCCCATAAAACCCCAGTGCACAGAGCTTCATCATCCTCGTCATAATGGTCATGGTCTTCTTCTTGGGTGTTGCTGCTGCAGCAGGCAAGCAAGCAAACCCAAGCTCTTCTGCGGCAACACCTGAGAGAGAGAGAGAGAGAGAGAGAGAGATTTATTTTGGGGTTTTGTTGTACCTGTCAATTCTGTGACGGAGCTTCAAGAGAAATCTCTCGTTGTCTTCATCGGCGACTTTGAGAAGATTGTCGATGATCCTCTGGCGTTCCGCGAAGCCAATGTGCCTGACATCCACTTCCTGGTGGATGATTTTGCTGCCCAGGAATTTCTGCAGGATGCTGGTTCTCAGTCGATCGTAGGTGGGCAGCTTCTCCAGCGCCGCCCACTTGAGTGCCTCCTCGTCGTCCATCTCCTTGTCCTCCTCCGCATCGCCCCCCCCGGCATGCCTTCTGGACTGATGAGCTGCTGCTGCTGCAACAGCAGCAGCTACACCGCCACCGGTCATGTAGCTCCTCCTGCTGCCGCTGCTACTGTTGCCCAATGCACGATGCTGATGCTCCGATGCTGATGATGATCCCAACCCCAACGTAGTCGTCGTGGTCGCTTTCCTTTCTGCCCATAAGTCCATGCTCTTCTCAGCTCCTGCTGTTGCGGCTACTGGAGAAGAAGAAGAACCCATAGCTACCGCTAGCTAGCTACCCAACTCTCTGTCTCTCTCTCTCTCGCTCTCTCTCTCATCCAAACACCCGAAAAAAACAAACAACAAAACTCCCAATGCGGAAAGAACGCGAGCTCAAGAACACCTCTCTTCCTCTCTGTCAGTGTCTATTAGTCCTTCTCCGCGAGTTCATCCGATGCCCGGCGCAAGTAACGGAGGATCATGGTTGCGGGAATCGGAAAGCACAAAGCGCTTAGAAGAAGAAGACGGATCTGCTGCTGCTGCTGCTCCTACACAACTCCCTCTCTCTGTCTCTCTCTGTCTCTCTGTATCTCTCTCAGAGAGTCTTGTACCCGACAACTACTCCCAGAGTCTCTCTGCAACCAATGCTGGCTTAGCTATATCTATGACTCTCCACTACCGAGAGCTGGAAAAGCACAAGTTCTGAAGCTGCAAAGAGAGATTGACGCAACAGGAGCTCCAGGGAAAGTCTCTCTGCCCTGCTGCGATTGGGGGGAAAAACAAGAAGAAAAAAAAAAAAACAAAGCAAGGAGGAAGAAAAAAGATGAGACACACGAGGAGCAAGAGCGCAAACGAAAGAAGAGAGAGGCAATGGGAGCAGCAAGAGAGTGTGGTCTCTGAGAGAGAGAGAGAGGCACAGACTCTTGTGTCTGACACCATCTCTGCTTCGTCTTGTTGTTCGTCGTCGTCTTTCCTGGCTCTCTCTGTCTTCTGTCTCTCCGGAGAGGACGACGCCGCCAGCCGGGTCCCAAAATTTCGGGTCCCAAAATCATGTCCCAATTTCAGATCCCAGAAATCAAGTCCCAATTTGTAGGTCTCAAACCCAGATCCCAATTTCAGCTCTCAATTTCAGATCCCAAAACTCAAGTCCCCAAGGTGTATGCAGGTCACACTTTCAGATCCCAAAACAACTCAAGTCCCCAACGTGTATGTAGGTCACACTTTCAGATCCCAAAACAACTCAAGTCCCCAAGGTGTATGTAGGTCACACTTTCAGATCCCAAAACAACTCAAGTCCCCAAGGTGTATGTAGGTCACACTTTCAGATCCCAAAACAACTCAAGTCCCCAAAGTGTAGGTCCACACTTTCAGATCCCAAAACAACTCAAGTCCCCAAAGTGTCGGTCACACTTTCAAATCCCAAAAATCAGGTCCCCAAATGTAGGTCACAAACTCAGATCCCAGAATATAGGTCTTGAACTCAGGTCCCAAAAAATTTGCCTCAATTTCAGATCCCAGATTTCAGGTGTCAATTTCATATCATGTTTTCTGTTTAGGTACAAAATGCATCCCACCCAGAAACCCCCACCCAAATTGAGATCTCACTTATAGATCCCAAATTTCAGATTGTGTTTCAGCGGCAAACCCACTCGGATCCCCAAATTCAAGTCTCAATCTCAGTTCATGTGTCTCGGTGCAATCCACTCAGGTCCTCAAATTCAGGTGCCAATTTCAGATCATGTTTGAGCACATCCACCTAAGGTACCCTAATTCAGGCCTCAAAAGTCAGATCACACAATCCAGGTTCTCACCACTCAGGTGTCAAATTCCAGATTATCACAATTCAGGTGTCAAATTTCAGGTTCCAATTTTAGATCCAAATTTCAGGTCCCAAAAACTCAGATCCCAAATGACAAGTTCCAAAATTCAGAGCCCCAAAAAATCAGGTCCCAATTTCAGATCCTGTTGTCCCGTGTCTGTCTCTCTGTTGGAAGAGAGATGACAACAGCGCATCCACCCAGGTCCCTAAATTCAGGTCCCAATTTCAGAACTCTAAATCTTCTTCTCTTTTTGT
>Ga0116228_10006203_pt1 | contig 10687 bp, 10 predicted proteins | sample S1TSphfallax_2_FD_89694 | JGI IMG/M metagenome (GOLD analysis project Ga0116228, IMG submission 89694) | Host-associated microbial communities from peat moss isolated from Minnesota, USA - S1T2_Fc - Sphagnum fallax MG | ecosystem: Host-associated > Plants > Peat moss > Unclassified | place... | reverse complement strand
CTGACAAATGGAGGGATCTGATTCAGCAACTACAAATCACACCAAAAATTCACTCAAATTTGAAGTTGAATCCAGTCTCCACTTTTTCTTTTATGGCATGGGTGCACAGCTGACAGCTGGACCCGCATGTGTACAAGAAGAGACTATACAACCTTGTAGGCTACTTGGCCACAAACTCCTTAAGAAAAGACAATGGTCACAACCACACCTGCATGTGTACAAAAAGAGACCAGTCAACCTTGTAGGCTGCTTCACCACAATCTCCCTAGGAAAAGGCAATGGTCAAAAAGGCAGATTGCCACATGTATGAAGCAAACTCTAGGTACATCTCTGATTCTCTCAGTTTGTTCTAAGAGGGGTCATATGAGAGGTAATGTCCTAGAAATCCATTTGATGGGACCAAAGCACACACTCACAAGGCTCTCAGTATGTGAAGAAAGACAGCACCCAGTCAGGTTTGAAAATTCTACAAACTTTTACAATCACCTGCTGAGATATGTACAAGGCTCTACAGCATCTAATCTGGTATGTCCACAAGATCATTCCCAGTGTGTCTAACTAACTAAGTTTCCAAGCCCTGTTATCATCCTTTGATTGAGAACAGGGCATACTGAGCCTTTACACAACAACATCAATTTCTACTCATATACCAGAGACCAGTTGTGCAGTTCTGTGCATTATGGAAAACAACTCAATTGAGTAATGTACAGACTTGGATACACTTCCAGCAGCTTCCTCCTTTGCTACAACTACACATGTATCAATAACCATCATTACAGACAACATTGACAGGCCATTTGGTACCTAGGAGAGTCCTCGGTGGCAGTCTCCACCTCTGGATGCCATGATAGAAAAACTGGACAATGATGGTTTGAGATTTGACACGTTCAGATATGCAGTGTGCCACCCATCTTCCCTTGCATCTATGTTTGTCTCAAGTGTGCTGTGGAAAAATATACAATTTACTGCCAACTCAGACACCCTAGCCAACAATATCTCCTGCAGCATTCACTCCCCATAAACAGTGGAGAAGCTCTTATCAGATTATGACAGCAAAATCTCATGCAATCATGACCAGTATTACAGACATAGAATTAGCAGACCAGCCAAAACTCTCATGAGTATTCATCCATCAAAGCCCTTGCAGTCTTCAACTCTGCAACAATGATTCCACAATCAGTGAGTAGGTGAAATCTCAGCTGTTGCTAGATGGACTATGCTTACTAGGCACATCTACTCTCTTTAGAACTTGTGAGATTTGTCCACAATTGGACCTAATGTACAACATGCCACACTTCCAGGTGACCCTCCTCCTGACCGTCATAAACTCAACATCATGCCATATAGACATACTGTTCTAAAACAAGACCATTCCCAAAGAACTGAAGCACTGATAGGGATAACTGTTAGGAGAATGACCATGTAATGGAGTCTGGAACTTCTCAGCAGTCAAAGTAACAAGGAGATCCTTGTTGCCACCCTCTTTCACTTTTTTGCTGTCTTTGTTGGATGTTGTCAATCACATTATGACCTTCTTTGACTCCCCAATTTCTGCTTGCCATGCACCAACTAGAATTGCAGGTACTGCCATATCCCCAAAAACGTCAAAAACCAAACCACCCACCCCTCCCTTCTTTTCTCTCTCCCTCTCTCCAAACTTGCCCCTCCCCAAACTGGGCATGGGATCCACAACCAAAAGGCTACAGCAAACGAGTAGAGTCTCCATCACCTTTGCTTCATCCAAACTGGAAGCAGAATTCAGTCACAAGGCAATGATCCAGAGCCTTCACTAGATCCACCATGGAGCTGAGTATGGACTTTGAACTTGGACAATTACAAAGGAAGGCTTACATTGAAGACTCTGTTGGAGAAATTTGCTCTGCAATGCCTCTTTGTTCTCCCAATATGGTCTCACCACAGCGTCACTTTGCTCTGACTACCCCAGACAGTCCAAAGAAACACATCTCAGAAAGTTAACCAGACCGTGACCAAAAGTCATTATTATCAAAACATGCCTGAAGAGAAAAACACTCAACAAACCTTTTGGCAAGCCAAGCTGTTGAAGTTCACGAGCCAGGGTTGATTCTTCAACATCGAACTTGGCAGAACTTGCAACGAAGAAATGAAGAACTGCAATCCATGCCTTCACATCTGATTCTCCTGTTCTTGATGACATGCAACTCCCCACAATTTTATCAACCAGAAATACATAGATCCATTGACATGCATATACAAACTCAAAATATGCAAAATACCACCAGCATCAAACTTCACCAATCTTTCAAAATGCAGTCATTGCACATGAACAACATGAAGGGGACCATGGCAACACATCAAGTTTTGTTGATTAGAGAATATCACTGCAAACCTAATGAGCTATTCACAAGTAGGCTGGGTTCCTGTCTCTTGTCTATGATCTTTGGTTTCTACTTATACTGTGCCAGATATGCCAGCTTGTGGGGTGAGATCCATTAGGTCATATGGTTTGCAGACTAAGACCAGAAGCTGGTTCTCTCTTTCTAAGAAAATCTTGAATGAAAAAATGCAAGCTTGCCAAGAGTGGAGTCATCAGTGAGTTTCATCACATTATCATACTGCACACCAACAGATTGCAATGGATGATCTTATGAGACTGGAGGCAGATCCTACATCCCCCATATCTATGAACAAGTAGACACTGAGCTGCAGGATTAAACAAGGAGGCTGCAATCCAAGTGGTAGCTGAAGAGTGTGCAGGGTAAGAAATCATCAGGTAGAAACTTTGTCATACATCAAATTCACCTTCAAGGATGCGTTGCCAAATTTGTTCTACTGTGAGCTTCACTTTTGCCGCTGGCTGTGGTTGCAGTCACCCCAATCACCATAAGAAATCAACAAACAACAGCTGTCTAATCCCATAAAAAACTTCTATTATATCTAACCCCTTGTCTGCTTACACCTATGGTCCCCGCAGAACCTGTCTCATCATGTTCAAGCCCCAAGCCTCATAGTGATACTAAACACATACTGCACCATAATGGTCAGCTTCCCAACCCTGTGTTCTGGCTCTCAGGGAATAAGCTAGAGTTTAGGCCAAGAGACTTGGAATCCCACAATTGCACCATATTTCTCCAGCATCAAACCCTCCAGCTTACAAAAGTCAAATTTGTTGAAGAAGAAAAGTCTCTTCCCAAATGTGTAAGCTTTACCATCAACATGGTTCAAAACAGTGCATTGTGTGAGATCACAGCCATCGTTCCTGGTAAAAAGATCCGAGCATGTTTTGGGTTTTGTGACATTTGTAACTTCACCAATGCCACTGAGTGCCTGCAAGAGGATGTGATGATGTTTGTGAACAAAATCACCGATGTTGTGCACAGCAAAGTGGTCCTGAATCAAGGGTTCTGAAACAAGAATATTGGTGATGCCTTTTTTATTGTGGAAGAAGACTGCAGCAGACAATTACCAACAAGGACAGTCTTGACTCACTCAATTTCAATTCTACACTAGTCATATCCAGTTATCCACCAATGGTGACTGATGGAAATGGCATCAAGGACCTTGTTGTTTGTGCAAGCTGCTTCAGATACAGAGGTAGGTTGTAAGATCTCTTCATTATCAGTATGGCAATAGATTAGTTCACTAATTTGGTTGAGGTTTCTTGAGATGCTATGTAGACAAGAGGCACATCATTTGCAGATCGGGCACTGCAATCATTTCTGGACATTATTTTGTGCATTGAAACATCACAATCACTTGCCGAATTTGCCATGCACCCTGCTATCCAAAAACATATGCCAGGCAAGTATTCTCGCTTTTCTTCTAACTAAACCATCTTGATGAAGTGTCGAACTGATTGTTGATATTAGGCTCAGATGTGTGTTGTACTGATTTGCTTTGCAGATGAGTGCTGCTTATGGTCTCCATAACATAGGTCAATGATGCGTGTATATCAGTGTATGGCTTGGAGCAGGGTACAAGATCTGCATGGGTTTTGGACTCCATGTTGGGTGGGTGATTGAATTTTCAATGCATAATAAAGTGGCATAGTTGAGTTGTGTCAATGATGCACAATTTGAGTGAAAAGACACGGGGCCTAACAAAGGTGCAGAAAATCCTTAAAAGATTGCATTGGACTAGATCCTCGCACAAAGACATAAGAATGAATGTGATGTATATAGTTCAGGTAATTTATGATCTTTTGTGTAGGAGGTGGAGAGTTAGCAAGTTTGGATGCAGCAAGAATTGAAGTTATTTTTGTATCACATATGCTACTGGAAGGCACTAACACAAGTTTGTGACATTGATGTGTATTGGAGGATGACATTGGGGTGCCATCGGTGTTTTAGCAATTGTCAATATCATGGAACTAGATTAACATCAAGAGAATTTTCAAAACAAACTAGAATGGTCTAATGCACTTCCTGAAGTCTTAAAATGGACATATAGTAACTACATGAGAAGATAATGTGTTGCAAGAATTCTCTTTCCTTGCTCCAAACCTTTGAGCAATGGTTAAGTATGTGTAGTTTCAACTACTACTGAATTCTTTGTTTGCACTAATTTGGAGAAAATGTTTAACTTACAAACATAATGAATTCACTAATAGTTAATTTATTGGACTAGCTTACTAGTTCCTAAGCTAGGCTAGGAGCCTAGGTTAAGCAAGGCAACCTCACTTATCAGCTTAGCTTAAGGAGTCTAAGCTAGGTTAAATTAGGCTAAGGTTAAAAAGATGCACCTTAAACAACTTAGCCTAAAAGCATTTATGTTACTTAGCTTTAAGTAGGTTGAAATATTTAGGATTTGTTCCTCTTACATTCACTTTGAAAATCAAACTTCTTACCATTCACCAACTTTTTTTTTATAAAAAATAACTTGTCACCACATTTTAATAAACATTTTATTTATATTATTTAAGTAGCTTACTCAACCTACCTTAGTGAACTTACTTTAACATGAATAAATCTAAGTAAGCTAAGGTTAGCCTAGGGCCTACCTAGGCTTACCTAAGCATGCATAAGGCCAACCTAAGTCTACTTAGGTTTATCTAATGGCCTATGTAACCCCAACATAAGCTTGTTGAAAAATATCTAGGGGTTTCCTAAGCTACTTAAAGGATACTCTAAGGTTTACAAGGGGTTACTTATGAATTATTTAAGTTTAATTAAAGGATTACATAGGCCTAACTAGGCTACCTAAAAGGCCTACCTAAGGACTATATACGTAAGTTGACCTAACAATTATATAAACTTACTTAGTGACTATGTAAGTAACTTACATCATAAATATTTTTGGTCATGATTTGGTAATAATAGGTGTGTGAAATCTATTTTTTATAAGTTCATATTATTTAAATTTCATGCATTTAAAACACTTATGAAGCATGTATAAATACAATGCAAAATTTTATTATGAATAAATGTACTCCATTCAATTTGTATGTGTTTCATACATGTTCTAGATGCACAACATCCATGTGTACATAAAATGAACTTATAAAAAACAAATTTTTCACAACTATTATTTCCAAATTGTGGTTGAAAATTTTTGTGATGTAAAGCCTATGTAGGCTACCTTAATAACTATGTGGGCTACCTACGAACTACTGTAAATTACCTTTTAAAAGCTATGTAAGCCTTCTTAGGGGCTACCATAAGCTTATAACCTAAGGTCTAAGTAGGCTACCTAGGGGTTATGTAACTTATCATAAAGGCTATGTAACCTACCTAGCTGAAATTATTGTAAATTACCCTAGGTGTTATGTAGCCTACCTAAAAGTTATTGTAAACTATCATAAGGGTTTTATAAGTTATCTAAAGGTTATTGTGGGTTACCCCTAAGAGCTATGTAAATTACAAATGGTCCTATTTATGAACTACATATGCTAATTAGGGTTTATTTAAGGAGAACATAGTTTTATTTAAAGGTTACAATAGGCTAGTTAAGGACTACTTAGGAACTATGTACTACATAAAAAATTATCATAGGCTACTTAAGACCAACCTAAAGGTTACATAAATTATTTAAATATTATGTATCCTTATTTAAGCGATACTTACCTAAGGCCTAGGTAAAAACAACAATATAAGCCTACCTAAGAGCTACACAAGCTACCTAAGGGTTACCTATTTATTTACTTATAACCTATTTACCCACCTCTCCTTAGCTACCTATAACCTATTTACTAACAACATCAAAACAAACCTATTTATGATACTAGACTACTTCAACTAGTAATGAAACATGGTGATTACATACTAACCCCATCACAAATCATGAGGAAACTCCTTGCCCATACCTTGGCTTAGACTTGAAACAAAAGCATGGCAAAGTTTGTGATGGAAACCAAATGCATAATTAGTATGAAAACCTAAAGATTAACAATAAATAAATTGAAAGTAAACTAGATCTAGGTAGTATGAATGAACACATAAAATGTGAAAGTTTTAAGGAAAAGCAATTTAAATATTCATTAGAAAAGAAGTTTCATTTCAATGGAAAGGTTTTAAATGATTTATTACAACATAAATTTGTAGTATATATGACTTAAAACAACACATTTTATGACAAAAAAAGGTTTTTATTTTAGAAATTGAAGATGTTGTAATTAAATACTTAGAAATTTTCACATGCGCATACTTTACAAATATTATCTTCAATATGAAACCATTGTTTATAAATATTTGGTTTCAATGTATCGTTATTCAATTTTTCTTTTTTCCATAATTCATATGTAATCACCAATTATGCCACACATGTTAAACAAACATATTTTGTTATGAAAAACTTTGATTTTTTTTATTTCCCTTATACGCACATGTATAGGAATTTTTTTAAATTATTTCTCACTAGGTAATACACAAACAATGAACAAAATTTATTCATATCAACAAGAAACATATTTTTGTTATGTTCAAATTACAAAATATTATACAATAGCAAGCATGACCATTGGAACTTCCCCATGTAAAATTCCATAATATCACTCAATTTAATATATCATAATTCAATATGTAACAATTGTGATTCTTTCATTGTAGAACTAAGGTTTTGAAATGTAAAAGTTGGTTCACATCTAGTCATAACCAACATGACAAACACTTGAACAACCTCAATCATCATTATGATATTTTTCAAGTTTGTTAAATTTATATTAAAATCTTAACTAATTTCCTATTAGATGTCATTTCTATTATTTATGGTGTATGATATGTCCAATATGTTATTAGACATCACATTTTTTGCCTTGTTCCCACTTGGATATGATAATTATATGTTAAATTATTTTGTGTCACACTTATTGATTCATGTCAAACTCTATTTCACCACTTGTCTAGTTGTCATATTCTTTCATAATAATTTTCAATAATTAACATAGATCCTGTAAAATTTGGACAATAAATTATTTGTAATAAATTTTTCATGGTTTGAAATAGTTTCCATAAATTATTTTCTGCTTTTCAAGAGGTGTAAAAGAATGTATGCAAATGGAAGTGTACAAAGTTGATGATCCAAAAAGAAAATGTATAAAATTGATGTACAAAATTAATGGAATAATAAATGAACATTGAAGAATCTCAAGTGAATTCCATGTCAATGATGATGAATGGGTGGGCCAAGATGAGGCAAGCTAGACATGGCAAGCACCATGTACAAATTTTTTAAAAATATATGTAGATTCGCACAAATGTTAGTTTAACACTAGTTGATTAAACCTTTTTTAAAACATGTTAATTAACATTAAGATTAAAAGTTCTTGTGTTTAAGACTAAAGGTTTCCCAAGGGGGGTGGGGGTTTTTTTATTAAAAATTATGTGATTGTATATTGGTTTTTCAATAAAAAAATATAATTCAATTAATTTTATAATGGGATTATGTCTATTTTGAAAATTCAACTATAATTAATAATAAATGTGAATTAATAATAAATATTAAAAAATATAGTTATAATATGTATTAGTTGTTAGTAGGTTTAAATAATAAGATATAATTTGAGTGTAATTTGTATTCAAGGTTTAAAATAGAAAAGATAGCATTAGTGGGGGGTTATTTATTTGGTTAGGACAAGGATTTGATGAAGGCCTAAATGTAAGAATTTCATGATGCATTTACTTAGGTTGCAATACACACCCTATTTGGTTTGATTTTGAAATCTAAAAACATCATTTGAAAAACAATCCCATGGTAACAAATGAAACATTTGTTGTCTATAATGATTTTCTAGGTGCAAGACGTGGTCCTCATCATTTAAAATGGTATTTGAACATTTCATGTGTGATGGTTTTTTAGTCACATATGATTTTTCTTTATCACTTTTCATGCTTTCCACTAAAATTCATTTTTTTAAAAATGATACCAAAATTAAATGCAAACATACAATCTAAATTAAGTTTTAAAAAGATATTAAAATAAATAACAATAAGATGAAAACAATACAAAGTTCCTTTGCATAATGCCTCCAAATATTATTTTCTTTGATTATGCAATGGAAGAAATTAACACATAATGAACCTCCTAAGGTTTAAAAATTACAAAAATAAATTTATGTAAATATTTATTTATGTTTGAATCATCAATCACAAATATTGGGTGATAAAAACACAATTTTTATTATCTTAAAGCAACTCCATTCATACCCTTGTTTGGGCATTTAACAATTTTTCTCACATTTAATATAATGTATTCATTGTTCCTTATCCTTAAACATAAAAAAAATCAAAAACAAGACAACATAAAATGAGAGATTATTTACCTAGACAATTGAAAATAACCATTCTTTTGAACACCGCCTTGTCCAAGCAATATATGAGCCCAAACTCTACTATGTATTGTTTTTTACAAACTCTAATTTATAATGTATTTTCGAAGCATTGGATTAGTACAAATTTATTGACTTGATTTCAAATTTATTACCCAAATTATCATAAAATGAATTTATTCATTCATAATATATTGTGCAAGCCAATTTATTACTAAAGTGGATGGAAGTTGTTTTCAGAACATCTCTAATAATGGACTATATTGCTGAATTGGAGGAATAACAATACAATAATGCAAAAATTGACTATGGCAATGTACTTTTGTGTTGAGAACTACAATTTTGCACAACTATCATGGAAAGGTAGATTGGCCCATCATCAATTGCATGCCTATGACCAAACACTTATTTATATCTTTGTCATATGTGTTAAATTTTGAGTTATTCAAAATGTTATGGGAACACTACCTCAAGCTCTACAAATGATTTTTGAAGTGCAAAGGAAAAGGAGTAATAAAAAAATAACAAGAAAAAAAAAAGTTTTTCAACTTATCAAATGTGTTCTTTTGTAATTTCTTCTCTTTGGAACCTTCTTACTTTCAAACATCATAACCTTCTTATTTTTTATTCATTTTAAACAATTTAAAATGCTATAATAACACACCTAAAGATTTATGAATTATCTTTAAACCCTAATAGCAATAGAGCAACATATAAAGAATTGTTTAGTTGTTGGGGAACCAACCTTTGCATTGTTCGGTGGTTTTTTTTTTTTTATAATTTAACTCCCTTTACTTTGGGGGCCATAACTTTCGCATTTTTAATTTGTATTTGACAATTGTCAATGTGCCACATGTGCCAAGAGGAGGAGTTCAACTTTTATTTGGACACCAAAAGCAAGGGAAACTTCCGCTTGGATCCGGCCTACCCTAAGTGTTTGATCACCAGCTGGTCTACTCTATGAATAAACAACTGCTTTAAATTAAAGCCCATCACAAGGTTTGAACCAAGTGTCAACATTTAAATGATGTCATATTAAAAAAAATTTAAAAATTCATGTCACATTATGGTAAATCGGTCAATGACTGAACACTTAAACACTCAAGGGAAGCCAAATCCAAGGGGAGGGCTTCGTTGTTTTTGATCTCCAAATAAAACTTGAACCCCTCCAATTGGCACATTTGGCATAATAAAAAATGAAATAAAATTTTAAAAATTATGCCCCCCCTAAAGTAGAGGGGTCAAGAACTCAAAAACAACAAACCACCACCGAGCATTATAAGATCAATTCTTGATCACCCAAAAAAATTCTTTGTATATTGTTCTATTGCTATTAGAGTTTAAAGAAGATTTGTAGCACTTCAAGCAGTGCTCCTATAACATATTAAATCATTTAAAATGAATTAGAAATAAGAAAGTTATGAGGTTTGAAAATATGAAGGGTCAAAAATGAAAAACACACAAATTTGTAATTCGAAAAAATGTATTTTCTTTCCTGTTCTTTTGTGGCTTCTTTCTTTCTTTCTTTTAATTTAACGTCGATACCCGGACCAGAGAGATCCATTTGACGACAATTACATAGTTGACTTGAGCAAAACACTCCTATTGTTTAGGCAAGAAACTAAGTACAAAGCTACCGCTTTCTGATTAGCCGAATGCATCAATGCAGGAAGTAAGCTGCACGGTGTCAATTGTTTCCCTAACTGTTGACTAAACTTGCAACGAATGTCATGGTGAGCAGGGCACACTAATAATAGGTGGTCTTCATCCTCAACAGCTCCTAGGGAACATAGACGACAAATCCTATTTCTCCTCGAGACACTTTCAGGCTTTGCATGCCTGCCACACTCTACCTCCAAACGATGGTTTGAACATCTGAACCTTGACAAAGATTGCCTGAGCTGAACATTTGTGATCACTTGCAAATACCTCTGATGTGCATATGAG
>Ga0116228_10006201_pt1 | contig 10691 bp, 13 predicted proteins | sample S1TSphfallax_2_FD_89694 | JGI IMG/M metagenome (GOLD analysis project Ga0116228, IMG submission 89694) | Host-associated microbial communities from peat moss isolated from Minnesota, USA - S1T2_Fc - Sphagnum fallax MG | ecosystem: Host-associated > Plants > Peat moss > Unclassified | place... | reverse complement strand
TTCTTCTCATATCTACTTCCTTTATAAAATTAAATATTTAAAATCAAATCACCATGGATGAAAATAGACACAAGATTCTTATAACTCTTATGTTTTTTATTGCCATATCCCAAATAACAAAAAAAAAATAATCTTCCATCATTTATAAACAAGCATAAAAATTTAACAAGAGGAGAGGAAAATGAAAAGATGGGTGTGAACATGATTGTGAAGACCTTAGGTCGTGCATGCATGCTCTTTGAAATCCACTAGTAGAAATGGAGGTGATTAAATAGAATGCGCACATGCACACATAATTTGCCCATCATTTTTTTCTCCTTGCCTTAATCAAATTGTATTTAAAAAATACCATGCATGGGCAACATTTATCTTAATAACTTGTCCCTAAAAAGAACATTAGGATAAAACATGTGTAGAAAGCCAATTGGGTGGAGCCAATATGCCCCCAAGGGATGTTTTTTATCTTTTGGAAGGGGTGGGGGATTGAATTCCCATCAAATTCCTCTTGTTCCCATCAATAACCCATCAAAATCCTCTTTGTTCTCATCAAGTTCCCATCAAATTCCTCTTGTTCCCAACAATAACCACATAAAAATCCTTTTATTCCCATCAAGTTCCCATGAACTTCCTTTTATTCCCAAACCCAACCTTACATAAACCCACACAAAGCTCTAAACTTTGGCATTAAAAGTTTTTTTGCAACTTGCATCATTGCATATCTTTTCCTTTTTTTTAGATCACATGACACAACATGTCACTCTATTGCACATGTTGGATTATAGTTCATCTTCAATATGGATTTTGAGTTACCCACTATGGATGTTCTTCAAGATAGATCTTGTTTTACTTGATTTTTTCCAATGTTTATAGCTATATATTTGAGGATAAGAGGTCGTTTACACACCAATGGTCAAGGGAACCCAAACAAAGGACATACTATGATGTGATTGAATGTGATGTATGGTTCTAGATCTTCATATGCTAGATAGGCGATAGATCTAGTATTACAAGATGACTTTCTTTGCATTTGATTAAGTAGTTTTACAAACTACACCTTTTATGGTTAGACCCCACTTTTGTCAAAGGACTTCTTCCCATTTGGGAGAATGTGAAGATTATTTTGTATAGGTTGCACATGGGGTTAGGCCAAAATTAGTGGCCAATCTATTTTATGTGGGAACACCTATAATTAGGAAATATATCAATATTGTTTGTGACATCTTATCCAATAAGGATAAATTGTATGTTGTATACATCCATACACCTACAAGTGAATGCCTCAAGTCTATGATAAAAATTTTAAAAAATATTTTAAGCATTCAACAAATTTGTGGCATTGTTGATGGGACTCATCTACATCTTTCTTATAGGCCTGACAAAAGGATCATTAATGTTGCTAATGATTATTACAACCACAAGCACATTTGTGAACATTGAATTATAGGAAGTATGTGATGCATAATTTTTTGGGGGTGTTTGTATTGCTTAGCCATGTGCAGTTCATGATAGAAGACATTGGAGATATTTTAGTCTATATAAACAATTAAGGATTAAAGTTTTTTAACAAAACTTATATTGGAGGTTCATGGTGTGGAGGTCTTGCCTTTTTATCATAGGGGATTATGCTTATCCTATTGGGCCTCATTTGATAAAAAATTATAAGTCTAGGAATGTTGTAAAGGAGGATTTTATTTATTTTTTGATTCGAGTATGAATGCAAGAAAAGTAAATTGATAAATAAATACTTATGGATCCCAACTTAAAAATCTTCCAATAAAGGTATGCCCTATAGAATAGACAAGGCCCTTAGGTGTATCATGGTGTCTTGTGTGTTGCACAACTACTATTAGTTATAAGGTATGTCAGAACTTGTTGTGATAAACATGACACATATTAATGATCCATTTTTGGGCTAGGGAAAATGTGTGGATTCCCCAAATGAAGGTAATTTAGCCAAAGCAATTGGAGAACATATTCATGATGCATTATTTGGATCATTGTTGGAGCAATATCCTACATGAATTTACATCCATGTAATATATAATTATGTTTCGTAATGTAGATTGGAATTGGAATTTGAATGTGCAATGAAATGCATTTGAAAAAAAATTGTAGATTGGAATGTCATATGAAATTTGCAAAATCGAATGGGCAAACTAAAATGACATAAGAAATGCACAAATGGAATGTGCAAAATGAAATGTTTATGGAATGCCACATTTTTAAATATTTACTACCATTGCCATCATTACCGCCACTTCCACCACTTCCACTATCATTACTATGCATAATTTATACAAACATCCAAACCACAACAAGTTGATTTTCCATAGTTTTTAAAGCAATTTATTTTTGCACTTCAATTTTCATGACCTTAATCTTTGTAGAAGATTTTGCAGATTCGAACAATGCCTCTGCAAGTCTAATAGATTCATCATTTAACCTTTTACGTCTCTTGTTTGGCTTGCCATCCACCCTTGACTTCTTACAAGTTATTAACCTCAATGTGGGTGGAGTTTGACTAATTTGAAAAGAGTTGCTTGCAAATGGAAAAACTTGGAGGAGGAACATCATGTTCTTCAGTATCCTCCAAGTTGACAAGCACGTGTGCAAATCCACACACCAAATCATTTGGAACATTATTGTCCATGTTTCTAACAATGTGTCAAGCCTTAATAATCTTACCCCAAATCACTAAACACCTCTCAAACCATGGCCATTTGCATTGACTTGTGCCACATTCTCCATGCTCTTGTTTCAACTCATTAATTTTTTTTTCCATCTTACATATTTTGAATTAAACTTGAGCCAAAGTATGTGGAGGAGTCAATGGAAAGACCTATTTGATCATGATAAAATTTCTTACTGTTGTTGTGTTAAGTCGTTCATGTTATTAACAAAAAAACTCTTTTCAAACAAATTCATCAATAATGTTGTAGAATAGTCTTTCCAACCTTTCTTGGATTTGGGTGGAAGAGGAGGTGTTATGTGAAGCACAATGGATAAGGGAAGTGAAAAGCCTAAAACCATCATCATATGGGATAGGAACTTGACTTTTGAGATGTTTCCATGACGAAAAAGACGATAAAAACATGATTAAAAAGATAATGTAAATTGAGAAACATGGTGTATGTACAATGTGTAGTGATAAAATGGCTATGGAGGATGGGAGCTTCAAGAACTAGGCAAGTGAATGTAGGTGAGCACAAAGGTGAACAATGAGTCCTACTAGTGTAAAGCCCTTGGGGCTGATTTCAGTGATTGCACCAATAGGAATGCTTGGATTTGAGTCCAACCTTGGCCTTGACTCCTAGTGTTATCTATTTTGTGAAGCAATGCACACAAACCTTGCTATTCATAAATTTTTCCAAAAATTGACATATGTTTTGTTCCTTCGAGTTAATGATTTATCATGAAAGCAAAACTAGATGTGCTTGAAAACAAATTGGATTTACTTTGAGTGTTTTTACCTCATCCATGGAGACATTTAAACAACCAACGATAAGAGTAAAAAAATTGTGTGATAAAGGGATTCCTAGAGCTACTCCATGAGAAACATACACATTCTATTTCTCTTGCACTTGTAATCTGGTACTTTGTCATTTCTTTGTCTCAATTATGTGCAACATGAAATGATAAAAAATTGAAGAGATTAGTTTGTCACAAATTTGTAATCATTTTGGTAAGAAACATTATTAGAGAAAAATTTGACACAAGGGGGTGGAATCTATTTGTTGACAATCACAAAATACAAATCTAGAATTTTTTTTGAATAAATATAGAAAATATTAATTGCCTCAAAAGTTGATCACAAGAATCTACCATGAATTTGGAATCATTGTCATCTGCATTTCACATTTCTTAATTAAGTTGAACAAAAAATTCCTTGAACAATAATGTGCAATACGATGATTCAAACCAAAAGGTGTATTGGCATTGGGTGTTTCTAAATGAATCATGGAAGCTTCTTTGAGAATGCAAAAGGATGTTATTTTGGAGCACATTTCTACCAAGGCCAATTGAAGACGACAATTTAACATATTTGTTAACAACCAATTTCACCTTCCAATATCGAACACATCTTTCATGACATCAAGATTGGTAGCAAGTTGTGATCTTATTGCCACAACACATTCCTCAATGCAAGCCTTGAATTGACAATTGATGGCACAAAGAAAAGTTATTATGTTGAATAATTTGAAAAAAAATTACAGTATAGTTCTCATGTTCAATGATTAAAAATGACAATGATCACATTAATGAAAGAATTTAAAAAAAAATCTGGTTCGAGGGTACAAGCTTCCATCTTTTTTGGCAAAAGAAACAACAATGAGAGCATCTTCATAAGAGGGCCCAAAATTTGGAACTTTGGATAAATCTTCAATAGCTTGATCTGAAGGATATCACTTAAAGCTTGTGCCCACTTATCAAAAGCTTTTTTTTGTGCCCAAACTTTTTGACTATTTACTTGCACACTTTGCCTCGCTCTTGACATTGTGTAACTTGGGAACTTGGGAACTTGGGAAACCCGTTGGGAACCTGATGGGAACACATTGGGAACATGGGCAAAAAACAAAAAAAAATAAAAATCCAATTCCTCCTGGACCCCTTATGAGTGCATTTGATTTCCAAAACTGGTTGTCACCATTTTTTGGCCTGGGCTACTGGGCAGGGACACAAAGTGTGGGACATAGTGACACGCATGAACAATGGCGCCATGAACACAAAAGTGGTGTGAGTAAAGGGCAAGTGCGCGCGAGCAAGCGAGCGAGCAATTGTGAAAGGGGAGCTGGAATTCCGTATTGCTGAATCCTCCTGTGATGATCATCGTGGGTACGCGCACTGGTAAATGTGCAAAGCAAGAATGATGATGACGACTCCGAAGCCCAGAGGAATGTTGGATGGGGTAAAATCACGACGCAATCACCGTGGGCTCGAACTCCTCGAATCCTTCTATTTTGTCGCATCTCGCCTTCCGCTTCTACCTACGCATTTCCTCGAGACCAACCCACTTGCGGAAGAGCAAAGAAAGATACCACCCAACCACCCGTCAAATCCCGGGTTGTAGTCGCCCGGGTCGACTCACAAGCCCGGTTCCGAAGACCCCCGTTTCCCCCCCCCCCTTCTGAATCAATCACGCGGGTCGTGAGTCGCCCTGTCGTTGAAGACCCGCGAGAATCCCGGTCCGCAGTCCCCGGGTCGTCACCACGCCCAAGGAATCTGGTGAATGCTACCCCCACGAACTGTGGGTCTTCGATGTCGAGTTGTTGTCTCGGGCAAGCTCGCGTGACCGGGTGTACCGTTACAAGGGCCCGGGTTGTCAAACGCAACTAGCTAGACACCCGTGGAGTTTCGACCCGGGGAAAATCCTCTCGACCCGCTGAGTCTTCGGGTGACGAAGAAGCGCTGCAGGCTCTCGCCTCTGTCCGCTTGCGTTGTGGGCGTTGTTCGTCGTCTCCCGTGTGTTGTGGTTCGCGTGCATTGCGAAGGATTTTCTGACGAAGGTCGCAAGCTTTGTTGCTCGTTAGCGCTTGCTGTGGTGCTTTTCGATCTTACAAACTAGTGCCGGTAACAAAGCGAAGTTTCTTGTATATTTGTTTTCTGATTTTTTGCTTTGTATCTTTTGTCCTAGAGCATTTTTCTCCCGGCTCTTTTTCTGTTCGTGGCTTTTCCTCACTATCTGCTGTTTGTCTCATCGTCTGCTTTGTTTTGTTTCGCGTAGGTTTTCCTGTTTCGTGTAGTACAGAGCCAAGCTTTTGTGCAACATTCTTTCGTCTTTTGTAGCGCCTCTTCTCCTGGTCTTGAAGATAATTTAGGCTACCTATTTGCTTTCTTCTGCGCTGCAATGTCGGCAAGGCGTCGGTGATTGTATCCCCCTGCCTGCTGCAACGGCTCTTCTTTACCACGGTGTGCAGTTTGAAGGCGGAGTCTGATCATCTTTTATTTTCCATATCTCTCGCACTTGCTTCATTTACTTCAGAGGCTCTCTTCTGCAAACATTTTCTAGGTTCTGAACTATTTTCCGCAGCACAATGTTACCGACATGAGTGTGGTTCAATAAGTAGTATTGGCATCTCTTTGCTTTCATGGAGTTAGCAACAGGAGCCGTTTCTTTGCCGACGGCCCTAACAGAGGGCTCCCCGTGCTGGAGACACTTGGAGACAGCAGGAGCTGCACCGGGTTCGCGGCCCTCTTCCAGGCATATATCATCATACTCTGCATTTTATCATGCCCCTCAGATTGCTGGAAGCAGGGGCGTCGTCGAGGAGCGACGATGTTCTTCCACAAGAGGAGTATTGTCTTCTTGTGGAAAAAGAGCTGTTCTTTTGGACGTAAGCAGACCTGGTTGTCACCACAGATGTAGTGGGGATCAGAGAACCTCATCACGACGAAGAGAGCGTCTTCGTTGGAAAATAGACGCTGTAGCTGCTGCACGGGCTGAGGCTGTAGACACCGTCTGTGAGGACGCTCCATCTTCCTCTCGAATTAGTCTTCATTCTGTGCAGGAGTAAGTACCTGAAGCTTCACTGTTTCTTTTTTCCGTTTTTTTCGGGTAGGATTTTTCTGACCTCCACGGTTGCCCGCATTGTAGCTAGAAATACTAAAACTATACTCACTCTATGTATGGGTCAACCATGTTTTGTGCACAGGGGAGACACCTTGACTGCCTTAGCAAAGCAGTATGGTGCAACAGTGGAGACAATAGCAGTTCTTAACAACATTGCAGATGTTAATCTGCTACAGACTGGCCAAGAGTTGGTCATTCCAGCTCCATCTCAAGGAATCACTAAGGTCAGCACTTAAGTTCTTTAGCACATTCAGCAAGTGTTTTTTTCTTTCCCTTACCTGTATTTTAGTCACTGCATTGCTTTCTAATCAAGAAAAACCCCTTCTGATCTGAGAGGTTTAATCAAGCAAAACCCCTTCTGATTCTGAGAGGTTTCCTCTTTTGTTTTTGAGTATTGGGGTTTCTAGGATTATGCAATACCTGAAATATTTAGTAACAGTACCAAACAGGCTGAATATGCCATGGCATCACAATGGTGTAGATATTTGTAAAATGACATCTGCTTGTTGGATCAAGAGCTTCACAAAAGCAGTATATTCTGAACTTAACCATGGATGGGACATCACAAATTGTAGGCAGTAAGTAAAGCAATGGATGTAAGTAATAAATGCTGTGGGCTCACCTGACTTAAGCTTTCAATCTTGGTCCTATGGGCTTGCATTAGAGCCTGCTTAGGCTTGTCCATCAAACGAGCTTGATGTTAGGTGTGCCCAGCCCTAACATTGGAATAAATGTAATTCATTCCTTTATTCTAGCAGAGGTTACTAGCAATTCCTTATCATCAAATACTGTCACACAGTACAAGGAGTATACCAGCTCTTAAGTTAAGAATGTGAAATATGTTTAGTATGAGTGACTGGTGTTCTGGAGAGGGAAAACACCCTATCCAACTATAGTGAGAACCATTGTAAGACATCAAAATCCCAAGTCAGGTGAGTTTGAGCATAACTAAAGGTGTCTGGAACATATCCAATTACAGCATCTGAGCACATTTTAACTCAATTTGTTTCATAATCCAATTGCATATGGGTGGTTTAGTATTGGCCATGCTTCCCCCTTATCTTGTGAAGTAATGATTAGGACCTCCAGTCTCTGCCACAATGTTTAGTATGATGGGGAGCAAGAGGGTTACTCAATTCTTGTGGCTTGCTGAAATCCCATGTGCAGGGAACAGCTTTAGTTGAGGACTTCATGAATAATACTGCTTCCAGTAGACTACAGCAAGGGACCTCTGCACTCGCATCATATAGGAACAAGAGCACTTCTTCTGTGGCACCAGCAGCATCTGGCTACAATGCTTTCCAAGTTCCTAATTTGGTACGTTCGCCTTCATAGGTGACTTCACCAGCAGAGGTTGTGTGAGTTGAGACCATGTGCAAGCAATGGGTTGGATGTGTTATAATAGTGGTTAGGGTTATACTCCTCTGAAATGCAGATCCTTTCTTTTCCCAATTTTGTTCTGTCAATCATGTTTTGGAGGTTAACTGCAGTATTTGCATGTTTTGGTAGAGGGGGAGTGGGGCTAGTTGCCAGTTACAGTGTGTTATGACTTTTTACTGATGGCAGTGAGTGACTTGAAAATTCCAGGTGAAACTAGCATTGCCCTTGATGTTAATAGCTCCAGTTTTAGGCTTCTGTGTGAGGTGCGTGGTTGACTATATCCATGTTCACATCAACGAAGAGGTTGGACGAAGGTATGCAGAGATGGAAACTTATCATGCAAGGCATCGCCCAAAAGTGAAGCGCTGGCAAAGTATTCTGGATGGAGACCGAGATGACAGCCCAGATCTTGTTGGAGTTGCTGCATTTGTGGCTGTGGTAAGTCCCGAGCACAAATAAACCGTCTCTCTAACACCATTGCTCACATGTCAGAGATGATAATGCTAGACTCCAGGATTGCTGGGCACAAAGGATAGTCAAGCAAACTGAATTACTGAGTTCTGTGTCCTGCTGTCTTTGTCTTCTGTCTTGTGTTGTTATTCTAGAATCTGTTCTTGTAATTTGAGGTTATTGTCTGAGTTGACCTTGTTTATCCAGATGGGAAGCACCCTTTGTCTTTTGTCCTGATTGACGGGAGTTGGTACATTCACTTACAGGATGAAGTGAGGCCTGTCACAGACTGGTGGAGTCAAGGTGGACATGTGAGAAATTCTGCCACTGAGGTGCACCACCTTCCTTCTCAATTTGCCAGGAACTTGTTGTGACATTGTGCTGGTGCTAGTGAGACAAGTCTTTCATGCTAGGACATGGCAGATCAGGTGCAATTCAACTTACCGTCCACCATTATGTCATAGTGTTGCACCTGTACACTTCTTTAGTTGGTACTGAAAGAGTGTCACAAATGCAGGAAGCACTGGAAATAGAAACTGAGGAAGAGCAAGCTTCAAGACAGCAACAGGACTTTGAGGAAATCCGAAAGTCATATGCTGAGCTGGAATCAACATATAGCAAGTTTTTAACAGATAGTGGGCTCTCCAGGGGTGGATACTGGCGTGGTGGGGTACATTAGCTTAAGGAGTGCATATGAGAGGAAGGTGTCCAGGTAGGGTGCTGCTGATTTTATCATTTTACAATGCTGGTTATTCATGTACAAGATTGGATTGATGTCGTCTGTACAGTAGGTTTGTAGCCTGATTTCTGGAGCTGAGGAGCCCCAATTGATTGGCATGGGGCAAAAGTTGCAAACTTTTGGAGAGCTCTTAAGAGATTTCAAAGCATTCTTTGCACAACAGATCCTTTCAAGTTTATATCCTTCCTCTGTACAGACAAATTCTGTGTTGAATTCCATAGTTGGTGGTAATGGAATCTTGAGGACTGTCATCTTCTCTTTGCATAGGAAGTCTATAAAGTTTTTAAAGAGACATGTAACAGGTATTCTCCAGCCCATGCCATGTAATTGATTTTTTCCCGTGGGTCTTCTTATCACACCTGTTTGCCAGTATGGACAGTTTTTTGTTTCTTGGTTTCTTCAATGGAAACTACATGTGTTTGGATCTACAAAATCCATGGCTATGAGTTTTTGATGGCCTAACCTTCATTTCCATCATTTGATCAAAGAAACTTCGGATTCTAAGCAGACTTGTCCCCCTCTTGTGGCCAACAAGGGTGACATTACTGAAGTTGATCAGTGGAGGAAGGCGGCTGAGGCTGAAAAGATTTGAAAGCTCCAGGTGAGGTCAGGAAGTGCCCTGAGAAGTGGGTTTTGAACGTCAGGAGAGGTTCAGGATTCACATCCTGAATGATGTCGCCCACTACTAAAAAGTGCCAGCCATTTCTCATTGGTTCCTCTGGGAATGAGAAATTAGGAGGAGCTGAGCTGGTTCCAGGTACCTAAAACGTCCTTGGTCTAAGATGGTGGCCACCAGATGGTTGCTGTCTGCTGTGTCCACGGAGATCCACCTAGTGGCCACTGGGTGGGTTCCATATTGTTGAATTTCTTTTGTGAGATTTCATATTGTTAGATTCATCTTTCAATTGATTTGAATTTTCAAGCACAGAGAATTCTGGAAGGAATCTTGTAGACTCTGTTGCTGCAAAATCAGCAAGTTTTAGATGAGACAATTGGGATCCAAGATGTTGCACTGCAAAACAAAACACTGTTTCCAATTTTGCATTTCACCTCCAATTCCTTCTACCTGGTTCTGCAAGTCAATATTCGGAAGTCTTACTTCAACTTCAAGGAAAGGTTGTAACCTTGTTCTGGCTTTCTTGATCATGAGTATGAGGATTTCTTGATACTTATGAGAGTTACATTTGCATTTCAGCTCGAATTCAGTTCCAGGATCTGGACTTTCAAACTATTCTAACTGTTACAAGGGAGGGGTTACAAGGTAGTGGAGGTTTCTCAAGGGATCCAGGTTTTCCAATACACCTACAACAAAACAAAGACATCCATATGCAACGGAGGTTTTCCAAAGTGGTTCAACAATACAAGGACATCCGCATGCAAGTATTAAGGTATGAAAATGTTAAGAGTTAGCAAAAAAAATTTTACGCCTACAAGAGTTTTATAGACTTGTCCTATGTCCCTTCTTTTGCCCCCACCTTTGGTGGCAGAGTGAGTACCTTGAGATGATTGTGAGATCCCACCAGGCATTAAGAGTTTTATAGACTTGTCCTATGT
>Ga0116228_10006200_pt1 | contig 10691 bp, 10 predicted proteins | sample S1TSphfallax_2_FD_89694 | JGI IMG/M metagenome (GOLD analysis project Ga0116228, IMG submission 89694) | Host-associated microbial communities from peat moss isolated from Minnesota, USA - S1T2_Fc - Sphagnum fallax MG | ecosystem: Host-associated > Plants > Peat moss > Unclassified | place... | reverse complement strand
GCCATCCGGGCCAGCCGCTGTAGGGACCGAGGTCACTGTCGCAAACGTGTGCTGATCGAAGACGACGACCGCACCCGCGCCGCCATCGGTGATGTATCCGTATTTGCCGATGGCATCCAGGGCTACTCCGTGAATGCCCTTCAGGTTGCCGATGATCGCTTTGCTCTGGCCAGTCTGTGTGTCGATGACGTTGACCTGTGTGCCCTGCGTGAGATAGAGGATATGGTGCGTCGCATCGTCGAACAGGTAGTCCCATCGGGCGTCGCCGGCAATCTTCCATTTGTCCGTTACGTGATAAGTCTGCGCTGACGACGGCAGCGCCGCGAGCGACAGCAAGGCGGCGCCAGTGAAGGCGGCATTGCGAAGAATGAGTGAGGTATGGCGAGAAGGCATGGGCACTCCAGGAAATAGAAATCGGCGATAAACGACGCAGTTTGCAGACTTACAGGCCGGGCTTAAGTGAAGATGAACGCCATGGACGCTGCTCATATCGAGCCGAGGGTACTCGCAGTGTCATGAACTTCAGCCGCAAGCTCACCCTCCCAGTTGGCGACCACAACGCAGGCGAGGCAATTGCCGATGACGTTGATCGAGGTGCGGCCCATGTCCATCAAGGCGTCAATGCCCAGCAGCAGGGCAATCGGCTCCAGCGGCAGATCGAAGCTCGAAGCAGTGGCAAGCAATACGACAATGCCGGCGCGGGGTACCCCGGCTACGCCCTTGCTGGTGAGCATGAGCGAGCCCATCATCGCAAGCTGGCGGCCCCACCCCATATGGATGCCGCCCGCCTGCGCGACAAAGACCGAGGCAAGCGACAGGTAAAGGGCTGAGCCGGTCAGATTGAAGCTGTAACCCGTGGGGAGAACAAATCCGACGATGCGCGCCGGAACGCCGATCTCTTCCATCCGCTCGATTGCCAGGGGGAGTGCTGCTTCGGACGTACTGGTCGCAAAGGCAATGGTTGCAGGCTCCGCCACTGCCTGGACAAACCTGCGCATCGGGACCCGGGCAATCCATGCTGCGGGAAGCAGACCCACCAGGAGAAAGACGATCAGAGCCGCATAGAGCGTCATCAGCAGCTTGCCCAGACTCAGCATTGAGCCGATTCCGGCCTGGGCGACAGTAAATGCCAGTGCCGAACCGACCGCCAGCGGAGCGATGTACATGACCAGGTTCGTGAACTGGAACATCACTTTCGTGAATGACTCGATTACGCTCAGAAGCGGCTGACGCGCGGACCCGGACAGGCGGCCCATCGCGAGACCGAAGAGGACGGCGAAGACCGCGACCTGCAGTAGCTGGTTTTCGGCGATCGATTTGGCCAGATTTTCCGGCACAACGTGCAGCAGGAACTGGTCCCAGGTCTGCATCTGGCTGGGTGCCTGCGTCGCGGCAGGCGCGGAACTCAGCTTGCCGGCAAGACCCACGCCCGCATGGCTGATGTTGATCGCGAGCAGGCCGACGGCGAGCGCGATGGTCGTGGAAATTTCGAAATAAACGAAGGCTTTCAGGCCTATCCTGCCCACATCCCGCGAGCTGCCATGCGCGGCAATGCCGCAGATCAGCGTTCCAAGGATCAGCGGCGCGACGATGGTGCGGATCAGGCGCAGAAAAATGTCACTGAAGACGCGCAGATGCAGCGCCACTGCGGGGGCGTCCAGGCCGAGTTCAATGCCGGCAAGCATCGCCCAGAGGATCCAGTGGCTGATGGACCGCCGGCGTAGCGTCCACAGGAGCAGAAGAGCGACGCCGGCGATGCGGATGATCATCGTTGGAAGTGCCGGTCCTCCCGCGACGTGCCAGCAAGCACCGAGAGCATAGAACGTCAGGCCGCTCCCCAACCACAGGGTCCGGGCTTGTTTGGATCGCAGTGTTGCCGTGTTCATCATTCGCAACCCAGCTTACCTTCATTCCGTCTTGTCTCATCCATTCACCGCAATACACTGGCAAAGGACCGATATGCCTGCGATTGCTTACCTGGAATGCTCGCGCTGCCACGCGCATCTCTCCGCGTCGACACCGCAAACGCTCTGCACTGCTTGTCCCCGGGGGCCCGGCCTTCCACCGCCGGGAATGCTTTATGTTCGCTATGACCTCAGCTCGTTGCGGGGCAGTGACCCGGCAGACGCGGTCGGCCAGGTCGCGGCTGCCTCGCCCTGGGCAGGGATGTGGCGATATCGCGCCGTGCTGCCGGATGTTGTACCAGTAACGCTCGGGGAAGGATGGACGCCGATGCTGCACAGTCGGCGCTATCCCGGCGCGTGGGTGAAAGAGGAAGGAGCCAACCCGACCGGGGCCTTCAAGGCGCGCGGGCTGGCGCTTGCGGTGACGATGGCCCGGCATTACGGACTGCGCAAGCTGGCCGTGCCGTCTGCCGGCAACGCTGCCGGCGCACTCGCCGCCTACGCTGCGGCCGCCGGTATCGAGGCCCACATCTTTATGCCATGCGATGTCCCCTTCGCCAACTATGTCGAAGCCACGGCCTACGGCGCGCAAGTCACGCTGGTCGACGGGCTTATCTCCGACTGCGGGCGCATCGTCGCCGAGCGCAGCGCAGCAGAAGGCTGGTTCGATGTGTCGACCCTCAAGGAACCCTTCCGCGTCGAGGGGAAGAAAACCATGGGTTATGAGCTGGTGGAGCAGCTGGGCTGGGAGTATCCCGAAGCCGTCTTTTACCCCACTGGCGGTGGTGTCGGCCTGATCGGCATGTGGAAGGCCTTCGGCGAACTAGAAGAACTCGGCTGGGTGAAGCGAGGGGAAAAGCCCCCCAGGCGTCCAAAGATGATTGCGGTCCAGTCATCCGGCTGCGCGCCGGTTGCCCGCGCCTTCGACGAAGGCGCAGCCGCGAGCCGGATGTGGCAAAATGCCGCGACCTTCGCTTCGGGCCTGCGTGTCCCCAAGCCCTATGGCGACGCCATTATGCTCGATATTCTGCGCGAATCGGGCGGCGTCGCACTGGCGTTCAGCGATGATGTGATCCTGGCCTCGCTGCTCGACTGGGCGAGAAACGAGGGCATCTTCCTTTCGCCCGAGGGTGCGGCGGCGACCGCAGCCTATGACCATCTGTTAGCAACCGGATTTCTGCAGCCTTCAGACAAGGTGGTGCTCTTCAATACCGGCGCAGGCCTGAAATATACCGATGTGACGGCGGCCGCGATGGGTCTCTCGCGTCTTTCATCCTTATGATTTGCAAGTTGCATCAAAAAGGTATTGAAACGACATCAAGAGCGACGGCGGCTTACTAGACTCAACTGTCCTGGCAGGCTCAACCTTGTGATTGTCAGCATGTGGAGGGGAAACAATGAGGAATCGATGGATGCTTTGGGGTGTGGCCGGGGCGTTCTGCGTCACCGGCGCGCTGGCAGCGAGTACAGCCGCCGACACGACCACCGACCATCCTGTGTTGACCGGGCAGGCGGCGTTTACCGATTACACGAAGGAATCGCCGGGGACCTTCCGCAAGCTGACCGTGGCGGACCTGCCGGCTCCTTACGCAACCAAGGGCGTGGATGCCGGCTCGACGAACATTCCGCGCCCCGATGGCGCGTGGCCCAAGGTGCCCGAAGGCTTCAAGGTGGAGATGTACACCACCGGCCTGAACCAGCCGCGGCTCATCCGGACCGCTCCGAATGGCGACCTCTTCGTGGCCCTCAGCTACTCCAACGAAATCATGGTCTTCCGCGGCGTGGGTGCCGATGGCAAACCCCAGCAGAGCGAAGTGTTTGCGAAAGACCTGTCGCAGCCCTTCGGCATCCGGTTTTATCCGGCGGGCCCAAACCCGCAGTGGGTCTACATCGGCAACACTGATTCCGTTGTGCGCTTTCCGTATAAGAACGGTGACATGAAGGCGAGCGGTCCTGCGGAGAAACTCACCGACTTGCCGGGCGGCGGCAAACTGCGCGGCGGTGGCCACTGGACCCGCGATATCGCCTTCTCAAAAGATGGGACAAAGATGCTCGTCTCTGTCGGCTCCCATTCCAACGTGGACGATGCCGACAACAATCCGGCAGAGGTGCATCGCGCGGACGTCCTCGAATTCACGCCTGAAGGTAAGTTTCTCAAGGTGTATGCGTATGGCATCCGCAACTGCGTAGGCGAGGCCATCAATCCAATCACGGGGCAGTTGTGGTGCTCCACCAATGAGCGCGACATGCTCGGCGACAACCTTGTCCCCGACTACATTACGCATGTGCAGGAAGGCGGCTTCTACGGCTGGCCCTGGTACTACATGGGCGGCCACCAGGACCCGCGGCATGAGGGCAAGCACCCGGAGCTGAAGTCAGCCGTGTTGACGCCGGACGTGTTGCTGCAGCCGCATTTCGCGTCCCTCGAGATGACTTTCTACGAAGGCTCGGCATTCCCGGCTGAGTATAAGGGTGACATCTTTGCAGCGGAGCATGGGTCCTGGAACAAAGCAGTCCGTGCCGGATACGAATTGATCCGCGTGCCCCTGAAGAACGGTAAAGCCGTCGGTGACTATGAGGATTTCATGACCGGCTTTGTTACGCCGGACGGCAAGGTCTGGGGTCGTCCGGTCGGGGTGACGGTCGCTAATGACGGCTCCCTGTTCGTAACGGATGACGGATCCGGATCGATCTGGCATATCCTGTACGCCGGAAAATAGCTGACAACACAGCGGCTGTTTGTCGCGTGAATCACCAGGGCTGGTTCTTCCAGAGGTAAGGCACATAGTACTGCTCGAGATAGAGAGACAGGCAGAAGAGCAGGACAGTGCCGCCGACTGTCCAGCAGTAGAGCTGCACAGGTAGGGTGCGCGCGAGGGCGAGCGGACGCGCCTCGGTAAGGGCGAAGAAAAGGCCACCGGCGAAGCAGGCACAGGTGGCAAGTGCAAGCGTCAGAAGCGAGCCCTCCAGCCGCGCCTGCCAGTGGCTGCCGGGAACAAAGAAGGCGCTGCCCAGCAATTCATAAAGCGACAGCACAGTGAGTATTAGGAAGAGAATTCGGCCTAGTTCACGCATGAGGGCCACTCCTGATTCCTCAGGTTAGCGGAGAAGCAGTGCTCTCGAAAAGCTTCGACTCAGATACTGCTCAAAATTGCATTGAACAGGGCAAGGGCCGGCGAAAGCGCAATGCTCGTGATCGGGCCGCCGAGGAAGAAGATCAGCAGCAGGCTGAACATGCCCAGCCGGTCAAACATGGCAGCCGCGTTGTACGGGAGAAAGTGGCGCAGGATGCGTGCGCCATCCAGCGGCGGCAGCGGCACCAGATTAAAGATTGCGATGAAAAGATTGATCGTGATGGCGCTGTAGAAGATGACGACGAGCGGAAAAACAATGCTGCTGCGTGCGATCAATTCTTCCGAGATCACGCCGATGGCGATCATATGGACATTGTCCGCGCCCAGCGGCGCGAACTTTGCCAGGCAGACCAGCACAATCAGCGAGAAGACTGCGAAGAATACATTGGCCAGCGGTCCAGCGAGGGTAGACAGAATGTCGTCGCGCATGGGTTTGGCGAAATTCCGCGTGGTGATTGGCGTCGGCTTGGCCCAGCCAAAGAGGAAGAAGCCGCCTCCACCGAAAAGCGTGAAGCCGACCATGGGACCGATGATCTGGATCAGCGGAATGAGGATGGTGCCGAAAGGATCGATATGCTTTGCCGGGTTCAGGGTAACGCGGCCCAGCATGCGGGCAGTCGGATCGCCGAGGCGGGAGGCCATCCAGCCATGGGCGCATTCCTTCAGGCTGAGCGCGAAAAGCAGGACAAAGAACTGAAAAATCTTGATGGCGAATGCTGGCGTCATGAATAGCTAAGATTCTACTTGGCCCCGCCTTCGTCCGACTCTTCCCAGCTTTCGCCCTCAACTTCATCCTTGGTCTTGATCTGCTTCGCGGGAATGCCGCCAGAGATGCTGTTTGCCGGAATGTCCTTGGTGGCGACACCCATCGCGCCGAGAATAGCGTTCTCACCAACGCTGACGCCTGCCATAACAGCCGCATGGAAGGTGATACGCGCACCGGGGCCAATCTCTGTCTTGCGGTTCTGCACATCGGCCTGGTTCTTGGGGTGGTGCGCGTGCGAGTAGACCGATGCGTAATCGCTCAGCGACGTGCCTTTTTTAATGATCAGCTCGCCGCGGTCATCGAGCATTACGTACTTGTGAATGGTGCAGTCGTCTTCGATCGTCAGGTTGTAACCGTAACTAAACTCAACGCCGTGAAAGATCTTCACATTCTTACCGATGGAGTTAAAGATGTGCTTGCCGAGCATGTACCGGAAGCGGAAACCGAGCCAGTGGTTGAGCGCGAGCGGTGAGCGGTCGAACATCTGCCAGAAATAAATAAGCGGCTTGCGCTGCTCATACTTCTCGTGGTCCACATCGCCGTAGTATTCCGGTTCCAGGGTCACATTTGCCGGGTCGAGGCACATTTCAACAGAGTTGAAGGCAAGTTCGCTCGAAAGGCCGACGTTGAGTTTGCCGCCATGCGGGCGCGCGAAGAGCATCTGGTGCAGCGCGTCGCGGACAAACTCATTCCGCAGCCGCGGCTCTTTGTGCCGGCCGATTTCGCTGTCCATATAGCGGAGCCAGCGCAGAAAAACTTCTTCGGCTTCCGGGGTGGGCTTCAGTTCGCGGTATGGGTATTCAGGCATCGATGCTCGCTATTCTCTTTGTCTTTGTTCCGCTATTGGATGCGAATTGCGCCGCTAAGTCGCATTCGACCGCTGAGCAGCGCTTTAGGCCTTACTCGCGGTGAAGTCGCGCAGTCTCTTGAGGATAGCCGTCACTCTGCCGCCCTGGATAGCGGCAAGGCCTTTTGCAAGCCCTTCATTCAGATTCGCGGCAAGCCCGGCGGCAACCAGCGCAGCCGATGCATTCAGAAGCACAATCTCCCGACGGGAACCTGTGTCTTTCCCGGTAAAGATCGCTTCGAGGATAGCCGCGTTGTCGCGCGCATCGCCGCCTTCTAACTCTTCTAGTTTTGCGAGCGGCAAACCCACCTCGCCGGGATGGAAATGGCGGATGGAGTGACTACCGGTCTCAAGGCCGGCGTGCACGGTCGCGATGTCAGTCTCGCCCGTTGTGCTGATTTCGTCCAGCCCGTCGCAGCCATGGACGACAAAAGCATGGCGGACGCCGAGGCGCATCATCGTCTCCGCCACCAGCGGCACGCGATCGCGGCTGTACACGCCCATCACCTGCGCCCCCGCCCCCGCCGGGTTGGTGAGCGGCCCGGCGAGGTTGAAGATCGTCCGAAAGCCGAGGGTGCGGCGGACCTCCCGGACGCGCGCCATCGCCGGATGCCACTGCGGGGCGTGGAGAAAGACGAACCCCGTCGCCCGCAGGCAGGCGGCAGCTTCATCCCGACCCAGTGTGATGGGGATGCCGAGGGCCTCAAGAACATCCGCCGAGCCGCAACGCGAAGTGACGCTGCGATTGCCGTGCTTGGCGACCCAGGCGCCCGCGCCGGCAGCCACCAGCGCGGCGCCGGTGGAAATGTTGAAGGTGCCGCTGGCATCGCCGCCGGTCCCACAGGTATCGACCAGCCGGTCACGCTCGGCATCGGTGAGGGGAAGCGTGGTTGCCCGCTCGCGCATGCCCCGGACGAACCCGGTGAGTTCATCGACGGTTTCACCGCGCGCCGCAAGCGCGCCGAGCAGCGCGGCGATCTGCAGATCGCGATCGTGAGCAGCCGCGGCTGATTCGTCAAGCAGGCTATGGAGGGTAAGGCGCGCGTCCTCTTCGGAAAGCGTGGCGTGTTGCTGGGTCACCAGGTGAAGGGCGTGAGCGAGCGGTTCCATGCTCTTTGTATCCTAGACGCGAATGAAGCGATTCGATTGACACTGCCTCCCGGAACAGGCATCTTCGTAGCCGGGCGTGACATCAGTCCGATTCGGGCGACCAGCGGGTAGTGGACGTTGCGCCGCTGGCGCATGTGCCTGAAAGTCCGGTTCTCCGTTAGTATTGGAGTTTCGGACTGCTTATGAAAATTCACGAGTATCAAGCGAAAGACATCCTGGCGCAACATGGAGTAGCCGTGCCGCGGGGTGAAGTGGCCAACACGCTCGACGAAGCGTTGGACGTGGCCAAACGGCTCTTCAGCGGCGGGGCCAGCGGCGTGGTCGTCAAGGCACAGATTCATGCCGGCGGCCGCGGCAAGGGCGGCGGCGTAAAAGTCGCCAAAACGATTGAGGCTGCCGAAGACGCAGCCAAGGCCATCCTCGGCATGCAGCTCATCACGCATCAGACGGGGCCGCAGGGCCAGAAAGTCTCCCGTCTGCTGATTGAGGAAATGTCCGCCATCGATCGCGAGCTGTATCTCGGCATCGTGCTCGACCGCGCGGCCGCGCAGCTGGTCTTTATGGCCTCCAAATCAGGCGGCATGGAGATCGAAGAGGTTGCTGCGAAAGACCCCGATGCGATCTTCAAGGAATACATCGATCCTGCCGTCGGCTTTCAGCCTTACCAGGCGCGCAAGCTGGCATTCAAGCTCGGCCTGAAGCCGACGCAGGTGAATGACGCCGTCAAGTTCATGACCGGTCTCTACAACGTCTACCTTGAAACCGACGCGTCTTTGCTCGAGATCAACCCCTTCATCACCACCAAAGATGACAAGCTATTCGCGCTCGATTGCAAGATCAACTTTGACGACAATGCCATGTTCCGGCACAAGACGCTGAAAGAACTGCGCGATGTCGCCGAAGAAGACCCGCTCGAAGTGGAAGCCTCAAAGTACGCGCTCAACTACATCAAGCTCGACGGCAACATTGCCTGCATGGTGAATGGCGCAGGCCTCGCCATGGCGACGATGGACATCATCCAGTACGCGGGCGGCTCGCCGGCGAATTTTCTCGATGTCGGCGGCGGCGCCAACCAGCAGCAGATTGAACACGCGTTTGAAATCCTGTTGTCCGACAAGAATGTGCAGGCAGTGTTCATCAACATTTTTGGCGGCATTCTGCGCGTAGATACGCTGGCCAATGGCGTCGTCGGCGCGGCGAAGAAGCTGAACATTCAGATTCCCGTGGTCCTGCGGCTCGAGGGGACAAATGTCGAAGAGGGCCGCGAGATCCTGAAGAACTCCGGCTTCAAGTTCATTGTCGGCGAAACCATGCAGGATGCAGCAGCCAAGGTCGTCGCAGCCGCGAAAGGGGCGAATTAAATGGCAGTACTGGTCGATAAAAATACGCGCCTCATCGTGCAGGGTATCACTGGCAAAGAAGGCACTTTTCACGCCAAGGGCTGCGCGGAATACGGGACTAAAGTCGTTGGCGGAGTGACGCCGGGCAAAGGCGGTGCCACGCATGAAGGCTGGCCGGTATTCGACACGGTGGCAAAGGCGGTGAGCGAAACCGGCGCGAATGCCACGGTGATTTTCGTGCCGCCGCCGTTCGCTGCTGACGCCATCCTCGAAGCAGAAGACGCGGGCCTGCCGCTCATCATCTGCATCACGGAAGGCATTCCCACGAATGACATGGTGAAGGTGTGGGCGAAGTTGCGGCATTCGAAGTCGGTGCTCGTCGGCCCCAACTGCCCGGGCGTGATTTCGCCGGGCAAGGCGAAGATCGGCATCATGCCGGGCCGCATTCACAAGGAGGGCTCTGTCGGCATCGTTTCGCGCTCCGGCACACTCACGTATGAGGCGGTCTACCAGCTGACGCAGCGCGGCATTGGCCAATCGACGGCCATCGGGATCGGCGGCGATCCCATCATCGGCACCACCCACGTCGATGCGCTGAAGCTGCTTAACGAAGACCCCGAGACCGAAGCGATCATCCTGATCGGCGAAATCGGCGGCACGGCCGAAGAGACCGCGGCCGCGTATGTGAAGGCGCATGTGAAGAAGCCGGTGGTCGGTTTCATCGCCGGCCAGACTGCCCCTCCGGGACGGCGCATGGGCCACGCAGGCGCGATCATTTCCGGCGGCCAGGGCACAGCCGCAGACAAAATGAAGGCGCTGACCGCAGCGGGCATCCATGTCGTGCAGTCGCCCGCAGAGATCGGCGCGACCCTGGCGCGCGTGATCGGCAAGTAACCCGGCAAAGCGCTGCTTGGTAAACTGGTGGCCTATGCTCAAGAAGCCGGGCCATCTTTTTTTTGTAGTCTGCATCATGCTGGCAATGGCCGGGTGCGGGCCGATGAAGACCAATGCTCACACGGTTTTCATGGGTGATTCGATTACCGAGGGCTGGACGCTGCCCCGGGTGAACCTCGGTATGCATGGCCAGACAACAGCCGAAATGCTCGCCCGTTTTCCCCGGCAGGTGCCTGGGCATGGCTATGGAACGGTCTTTATTCTTGGCGGAACGAATGATGTGCTGCTGCACATCCCCGCCCAGACGACGGTGACCAACCTCGGGCAGATGGTCGACATTGCAGAAGCAGCTCACATTGAGCCGGTCTTGGCGGAGATTCCACCAATCTTTAAGGAGAATGGAAAATATGCCGCCGATGTCAACACACTCAACCAGCAGATCGTGCAACTGGCCGATGCCCGCCATCTGAAGTTCGTGAATTACTATGGCGCACTGATCGATCATCCGAACTTTGAAAGCGACGGCATCCACATGAAACGGCGCGGCTACATGATGATGGAGATCGCGCTCATGCGCACCAAAAACCCGTTTTAGGGTCTCGACTCTTTTCTCATCGGGTCTACCTGGCATCCGTCATCCCGACCGCAGCGCAGCGCCACATTTGTCATCCCGACCGCAGCGCAGCGCAGTGGAGG
>Ga0116228_10006199_pt1 | contig 10691 bp, 4 predicted proteins | sample S1TSphfallax_2_FD_89694 | JGI IMG/M metagenome (GOLD analysis project Ga0116228, IMG submission 89694) | Host-associated microbial communities from peat moss isolated from Minnesota, USA - S1T2_Fc - Sphagnum fallax MG | ecosystem: Host-associated > Plants > Peat moss > Unclassified | place: USA... | reverse complement strand
CCCATATCAACCTTATAGGGTTTAGCTTTTCTTCTTTACAATAACTCAAAGGCACATTGACTTGGCATTGAAAATTGTTCAATGATACACAAGTGGCCTCCTAAAGAACCTTCAAATTATTATTCGAATTTTTTTGCCAGAAGCAACAAAATTATTACATGTTTCTTGATAAAGGGGTTTTATTGAACACCACCACACTAAAGGGCCTTGCACACATTAAAATAAACTCCTCATGAAGAACTTTGCATGAAAAGATATTCAAAACTCAAAATGTATGGCCTACATTGAGAACAAATCGATAAAAGGATGTTCCTTTTAAAGGGTTTGAACCTTCAATGTTGCGTAACTTGCAACCAAGTCTCTCTAGGTTGATAATGGATGGATAAAGCAAACCATTTCAAGCAATTGTTAATTTAGGAATGTAATGGACCACAAGGTCTATGCAAACATGTTTTAATATTGGGCCACACACACACAAGAGTTGTCAATTTTGACCCCCACATATTGTTTTAGTAGGATTCCTTACAATGCACAAATTGTCACTCAAAATTCAATAACTTAACATATAATTCACTAATAGACAAGTCGTAACACATTACCACATGTAGAAACTACCGAAAGCATCCCAAAAAAAAAACATCATTAATGGGAATGAAAAATATAACAAAACATGTTTAGCACCTGGGGAAATTAGTTTTTTAAAAACATACATGAATAAAAGAATAAGGTGCAATATATTGGTTGTTGGATAAAAATTATAAATTAATTAGTTTTAAAATAGGGTTCATTTTATTCAAATTATCGATTTAATTATATTTTAGGTATGTAATAGTCCAAAATAATATATTGTAAATAATATAAGGTGGCTTTAATATGTATATATTAGAAAATTTAAAAATAATAAAATCTAATACCCTTTTAAAATGATCATTTGACATATCTAAATCCTAAATTTACACTAAGTGTCCCCCTCAAGGTTTAACATAATCTCAACCATACATGCTTAAACATGGACATGGAGATGATTAAACATGTAAATGACAATTAATGCACAGTTGTATCCAAATGTAATTTTATTCATAATGAAAAGTGAAGAAGACTATGGTGCAAGGTAATACACCATGTAATGTTAAAAAGATGTGTTCAAGTTGTCAAATGAAAAGAGATATGTGTTCCATCTTACAGCATCATAAAACATAAAACAATATGGAATCCATTTTCTATATATTTTACAAAATGCATGAGATAAAAGGGTAGTTTTTAGTATACTATGAATAATAAAATATTATAAGAATATTTTATTAAAATTAAAGATATTTAAAATATTTTTTAGGTATGTTTACATAATCATATTCTAAACACCTTATTAAATTGATTTATGTTTCCAATAATTTACATTCTATATTTTCTTACATGTCATTTAAAAATAAATGGAAATATTATCCTCCTAACTTTCTTTGGGGGAGACATCATTGAAAATGTCAACATTCAATTTATATCCAAAGAGTATTGTAGGACATGAAATTTTAATAAACATTTGTCAAGTTGTTTATTTTCTCTTTGATGCTTCTTATTTTTGTTTATTTGCAAGTTCAATTTAGTTTCTATGCCAATGAGACTTTTTTCTCACTTTGAATGTAATCATGCACTTTCTTCTTCTTCTTTTTTAAGCTTGCAATGTTAATTCTTATGACTAGTGCACATATATGGCTTTATATGACACATTCATCAAGAACAAGCTAGAAGTAGTTAGTTAGAGTTGAGGGCATGACAACATTTTATTAACTACAATATTGTACAAACTTTCACCTAATGTGCAAGGATAAGGTGTGTGCATGCTAAAATAGCCCACCTAAGAACACTTGAAAACAATATTCAAAGTTCATTTCCTTTGTATATTTTTTGAACCATGAAAGGATTAATTAATGAAGTAAGAACAATCCATCATTTTCAAGCAAGTCTTTTATTTATTTTTAACCCCACCTTAAGAAATGTTTTATGAACATATGTGGACAAACCTAATATAAACTTGGGCTACATGTTGCTATGCACTACCAATGATGATGAAAAAAATGGGAATTAAGTTCCACCAAAATGAAAATATTGAGTGGCATTACATGCAACTTGAATTGAATTTAAATTGAATTTATTTCAATCCAAATTAAATTGAATTCAAAAACATCAAATGGGATTCAAATTCAATTCAAATCCAATCTAATTCAATCATATTCATATTCTATTCAATTCAATTTCAATTCAAAATAAACAAGATACAAATTGGTCCAAGAAGGTATTGAAATTTGCTTGTTAATTTCATCATTTGTGACTATTGTGTTGAAACAAAAACTCCAAAAACTTTTAAGACACAAATTTAAAAAGTTTTCTTTCCATTCCATTCAAAACAAACCAAATTTGTTATTGACCTTAAAGTTGTGCACCCGATACTAATTCCAATGTTACCATCATCATTAATGGAAATTTAAAAAACAAGTTTTGAATGGGCTTTTAAATTTTGGTATATATAAGTAATATCTTACAAAATGTTTTAATTATAATGAATTAAACTCATTGCCACTAACTAGAAGTTGGTCATGAATATTAACTTGCACTATGAGAAATAGGGTGATTTACAACTGGCCTTACAACTGGGTTTTTGAATTGCTATGACCAATTGCAATTTCATTGCAACTTAGCGTATTTCTACGGCCTAAGTGTTATTTGATAAGTTGCATGAGTTGCAATGGACACAATTCACCATATGTGGAACTATACATGTATGCAATTCATGCAACTCATTTGTAATTGTGCAAGAATAATTACTATGAAACTCCAATGCAACTAGTTTACAACTACCATTGTAACATCATGTTGACATTGTTTTTCATCCATCCATCCATTAACAATGAACTATGTTGATTTTCATTGCAATTCTTTTGCAAATCTAGGTGCAATGGAAACACATTAATGGCTATAACTAATTGGCAACTATGTGACAACTCACATTGGCACAAAGTAGTACTTGTATGTAATTGCAATGTAGCCAATTTGCAAATGGCAATTAGGTGATTATTATGAAATAACTATTAAGTAAGTTCATCCATTAATGAACTTTATGCTTGTGTGATGTTTTATTCATCCATTGTTGCATGATTTTTCATTAATCCATCAATGAATTTAATGTTTGCATGATTTTCATTCATCCATTGATAAACAAAATATGTTGATGTCCTTTGTAACTAGGTGTTTAGTTATGGGTTCCAATGTTGTTGTATGGTAATTGATTTTAATAACACTAAACAATTAAATTATAACTTATAGTGCAAATGTGCAAACCTTGCACAAACATTATGATTGTCCAAATTATGATAGATAATGAAGAATTGCATTCCATCACTATTTGTAAACATGAAATGAATCTAAAATTATATGCATTGACATGTAAAGTTGGAAAATGTATTAGAAGTGCATTTTTTGGAATGTTTTTTCATTGAAATAAATTTTGATTATAATATAAATATATTGCCCAAGTTATTTACTACAAAAACTTCCTTTACCTAAACAAAAGGTCAGCACAAAAATGATGAACCACAACAATCAAATATTGTCATCTAAAACATTATGTTTCTATAAATTAATGTTTTTTTTTTTTTTTGTTGAAATGAAACTTAAACCACCTTGTCTACTTGAAATTTGTCACATTATGATATTCAATATCACATGTGAAATGAAATCAATAACATATACATAACATTATAGTGCAAAAGATATAAATAATTGTCCATTTTTTCAATTTAAATAAAAACTAATTTACAATTGTAATGCCACTAATATAAATTATCTGTCACCAAAATGTAGCATACATAACATTCTAATGAAAAAAATATTTGGATGTTCGTCCTTTCAACTTAAATAAAATTAATTTACAACTACAATGCAACTAATAGAACTTATTTATCATTAAAATGCCACATATATAACATTGTGATGCAATATATATTTAGATATGCATCCTTTCAATTTAAATGAAACTAGTTTACAACTACAACACACTAACAAAACTTATTTACCACTAAAATGCAACATACATAACATTGATACAAATTAAATTACAATCAATTACACCTGCATACAATGATGATTTTCAAAATAAAATGTATCACATAATTGGAGTATTGATGTTAAAATTCACCATACCTTTGTTGTTTTAAAACTTGTCTTTTCACATGTATTAATTTGGATTAATACAAAACAAAAAACAACACATTCAATGACATAGTTATAACAACTTAACCAAATTATACAACATCACATGTGCATGTTCATTTACTCAAGATTATATTTTTCAAAAAACCACACCATTTTATTTTTGAAAAAACCTTCAACTTTTAAGAACAAGAACTTTCAACCTCCAAGAACAAGAATTTTCAACCTACAAAAATAAGAATTTTTTCAACCTACAAGAACAAGAATTTTCAACCTACAAGAGCAAGAACAAAAAAAATTCAACCTTTGAAGACAAAAACAAAACTTTCAACCTTTAAGAACAAGAACAAAAAATTTCAAACTTCAAAAACAAGAACAAAAACTTTCAACCTCTAAAAACAAGAACAAGAACCTTCAACCTTTTAGTTTTTAAAATAAACAAACAAATGAATTTGTGAAAACCTTTCGACTCTACTTCTAAACTATGAAAAAAAACCTTAATTATCTAACACATGATATGATAATTGCATGTTACCAAAAAATTAATAAATGCATAAAATGTTTTTAAAAAAATACCTTTTCCTTTTTAGTTCATCTTGAATTTTTTGATAGTAGGCATTGGTGTGTGAGGGTGGTTGATGCAATAGAGGAGATATGTCAATTTACTACCATGTGTCACTTGTTTAAGGGTTTCTCATTCAAATTTCAAATTCCAAGTTGAATTCTAATTACATGTTAGTTGTCCACACATTGACATGGCTAATTTGGTTACTTTGGCTTACATGTTTAGTACATGTTAACTATTAAAAGGAAAAAAAAAATCTTTTGTAGTTCATCTTAAATTTTTTTTATAATAGACATAAGCCCATGATCAACTTGAAGGAATTAACCCTTGTCAATGAAACAATTAAACATTTAGGGTATAAGACATTAAAATATATAAAAGCAAATTCATGTGTACATTTTAATTAAGTTGCTAATACAAATACACAATGGTTTTAATTTCATTTTGAAAGTAGGTTTTCACCTTCAATGAATTCTATGGTCTTACAAGTCTATAGGACAACATGATGTTGTGGGTTGTGATGTAATGAAAAACCAATAATTAAATAATTAAACAATAGTAGCAGAATAGTGGAAACGTAATATTTATATCTAGTGACAATGTAGTGGCACAACTAATTATATCAATGGGAATCATAGTTGACAACTAATTGTAAACAAGTTGAAATTGTCATATGTAAATGGACAATGAAAATGCATACATGTGGTATGATCATATGTGGGCTATACACTAGTTACAAAATTATCATTGAATGGGTGTTCCATTTACTTTAGTTGTAATGTAGTTGTCACATGCTACTAAAATGTAACTTGCCAACAAAATCAAGCATGGTTAACTACAACCATGTCTATGGTGTGTACATTCTACTATATAAATGTTTATGTTGCAACTACAATACAACTCTTTGAATTTATATTAGTTGTTTTGGAATTTTAATTGTAGGGCAGTCCAGTTGCCATGAGATCATTTTTCATTGTGTTATATTATTGAGATAAATTTATCAATTTCATATCTATTAATGTGGCCTATGCCATTGGTCCAAATGTGAACCCATTACAAAATAAGGAAACTCAACATGTGAACATTATTTTACAATGTATGTATTGATTTTTTGAACAACCAAATATGAAAGGAAAGCATGCTTGAATTGAATGGTAACCATTCAAGTGTTACCATGTTTTTAACTGATTTTCCCTTCCAAAACTTGGTTTTTGGGAATTTATTTGAATTTTCAGCGACAGAAATCACTTAAAATCAATATATCCCACATTCTGAGTCAATATCTTACCAAGTAAATTTCATTAAATTCTCTCATCAAGATCTTTCCAACAACACCAAAAGCACATTCCAATTCATCCAAAAATTTCAGCTATGATTTAATTTAATTTTTAGTGAAAAAATCATTAAATATTCAAGAACTTTTGCACTGCAAGTCCAAACATCATGGAACCAAGCCCATGCACCCCTTCTCATTGAGAGCTTTCCAAAAACATGAAGACATGATCTGAAACATCTTGATTTGGTGGATCTCATGACTATAAAACAGAACAAAACAAATTACCTTCATAAATAAATAATTATAAATTGTCATGCATATCAATTGTTTCAATTTGCACATGTCAATCATTAACAATTGTTTCAACAAAAAGCTTCCAAACTATTCACAAAAATCCATCACAAATGTGTGAGCAAGCTTCATTACACCAAAACATGGCAAATATGACTACACCCATGATTGAATTTATAATCATAAATACCATTCATGACTATGCTTATGTAGTGAATATGGACACATAGATTATCCACTATTTATATTTTTGTCCTAACCATAAATCCTATGGAATATATTATATATTTCAATTTAATCTAGCCATTTGGTTAGTAGGTAGGAATAGTTAGGTAAATAAGTAACTAGGAATGGGTAGGTAGGTAAGTAGGAACAGGTAGGTAGGCATAGGTAGGTGGGTAGGCCTAAGTAGGTAGGTAAATAGAAGTTTTTGGTGACAAGCTTTTTTATTGGTTCATCATAAGTAATATTTACACTTTGAGTATATTTAGCACATGTACTGTGTGTAAACTAATAAATTTTAAACCTAATTATATAATTTAAAAAGTTGAATCTGTTGATTAAGGATATGGGATAAATTTACAACATTATCTCACATCATCTTTTGTCCCATACAAAAGTACCCAACTTTGACCATTGTTATCTTTTTCATACTTTGTCCAAATATAAATAAATAATTTTCATTTTAAAATATTTTTCCAAGATCTACACTTTTTTTTTTCTTTAAACTAACCAAATATCAAGTAATTTGAACAAAAATTCATTTGAATCTTCTATTTCATACATTTGAACAACAACGATATCTTGAAGATTTTTTATTTATATTTTTGCATAAAAAATTTTGTGAATAAACATATTTAATAACAACATGATTTTTTTTTGTACACGCACACATATAATGGATATATAAAAATGGTATAAATGTGGTGTTATATTTATTTGTAATTATAAAAATTATTTTTAAATAAAATACGTTATCTATGAAACATATAATATTATTTTCAACATTTTAAAATTTTATACAAAGTACTAAAATTATTTGAATGTCATAATTATTAATTTATAAACTTTTTTATTTCATAATTTTTATCAAATTTTATTTTGAGTTGTAAATTTTTATCTTTTTTTTTTATCACTTCATTTGATGTGATCTAATATAAAATATTTTTAAAATCCCAAGTTGTATAACCAAATACTTTGATAAATTAATAAAAATCAAATTTTATATTATTTGCTAATGATCACATGGAAACATGAAAAACAATGCCATTTTGGGGCATGTGGATTTTATTTGAAATTCACTCGATACCCTAATAAGTATACATTTCATTATTTAATGTAAAATATTCAAAAAGATATTCATTTAAATAAACCTTCAGAAGTCCCAAAATTGAATTTTTAAAATTATATTATAGGCACCAATTTTTAATTTAATATTATGGTTTCAAAAACTTTGGTAATTTGTTTTCCATTTTTTGGGAATTTTTTCAAAAATGAAAAAATTGCCCCAAATTTTTTTTTAGTCATTATCTTAAAAATTCACATCAAATAATTAGTGATTATAAAGCGAAAGTTTTAAAAATTATAAGGTACTAGTTATTTACTTGTGCACTATTTATGTGTTTAATCATTGACAAGATTATAATATGCTTACTAGGTATATATGTTTACCTTCTAATTCTTTTCCCTTTTCATTCATAAGTTTTTAATGTTTCAAATCATAAATTATTAAATAATTACATGGTGGTCAGTCACGTAATCCTATCCATCAAAACTTTTAGTTGTGTAATCATATCCATGGTTACAAGAATAAGACTAGGGACAAAAACATCGCATATATGATTGTATGACTTGAAAATGGTAACTAGTCATATTTGTCCTAGTCATAAATGTCAAGTTTTGACGTAGTGCTTACATGCACAAGCTTGATTGAATATAGGTATTTTACAATATTAACATTTGTTTCATTTGAAAAATACATGTGAATATGAATACAATCATCAATGAAAGTTGTCTAATATTATCTTAGCACAACAACCACAAGTACACATAAATCAACAATTATAATGGAACTTCAATGTCAAGCATACACTTCTATCAACAAAAGGATTTGTTAGAAATTATAGATAAATAAAATGTATGCATATTTTTAGAAATTATTTGCATAAGAATTGTTGATAATTGGGTGTAATTTTAAAATTGTAAAATAAATGTGGAATGACAAGGCAAAAGCCTAATACGTGTTAAGTGTTATCTATATCAAATGAATTGAACATTTGTTTAAAGACTCAATGTGTGATCATGAATCAATAATTTTAACTAATTTACATAATCCATGGCTACATTAAAATCACTCATATGAACTTCAAAATTATTGTCTACCTTAGGAAAAGGTAATAAAGGTAATAATTAATCAAAAAGTGCATGATTTAAGGTTTTATTGTAATATTCATTTATAACATACCCTACTTCCTTGAATTGAAATTCAATTCAAAAGAAATGAGATGCAAATTGGTGGAAAAGTCATTGAAAATTTTCTTATGAATATGGTGTTGGGAAAAAAAAACTTAAAAACACATGGAAAAAACACCATGGGTTAAACATGTGTCTTTACTTGGGAATGGACTAAACAATTCTAGGCTTAAATTGGTAGGATGAAACACTATGAAACCTTATACTCATGCTACCTAAACCAATTCTAATAAATCATCATCACTAAAATTTATGAATATTTTGTCATAATAATATGAATTATTGAAAAGATCCTTATTTTAACCTTAACAAAAGACTTCCTGAAATCCATTTTAAATAACCCACATTGACATGCTCCAATTTCATTTTTTAATTTTGATTTTATTGATTTTTTAGTTAAAATTAAGTCCTTAACAATCATAATATCAATCATTAGACCATTTTGAATGACTTCCATACATAAAACTTGTTGTCTTGGGTGAAAGTCCATGAATTTCAATTGAAAATCCATAGATCTTTTAATTTTGTGAATTATGGATAACAACCACCTACATCATATGCATATTCAAGTTAATAATATCAAATTTAGTCCATATTGAAATTTTTTGACATGAATAATACAAATTAACTATTGCATTTACAGTCAAATCATAAAAACTACCACTATGACACCAAAAAAAAACCACGCACACATGAAAACCCCCATTTGGTACAAGGTATGACTTTGTAGTTCTCTCTCCAAAAAAAAAAATGTTGCATGTTTTTTGGGTAATGATTTCAAATAAATAAAACTTTTGTCATGTCATGTATCAACTTCTAAATGCATTGTATGATGTCATCACATGAAATGATAAATGCATCCAAAAAATTTAATCCTTGCAAAAATTGAAGTTACATATATCACATTCATACATGCATAGATATTACAGTTCACGCAAGCCATAAAACATACACATATCAAACAAAGGAAACATCATTTAAAAATTAATGTTAATAGGATTAAACAAACATAGTGCTTTGGAGTTCATTCAAAAGTCATCATCTACACATTCTACCACCAACTTTTCTTCCCACCTTGTAATCCATAAAGACATATCAATAAAGTTGGATTAAAAACATAGATCTATGAAAAAAATGACAAAGGGAAACAAGGAGGAGAAATGATCCATTGCATAACCTTCGAAGTAGATTTGGTCACATTCCATTGAATTCATAGGCTATCCACTACACAAATCCATGAATTCATTCATAAATCTTCATGCTTTTATTTTTCACACCACAAAATCAAAGATGTTAATATCATTTAAATAAACATATTTGTAATTATTAGGATTATATTTATACATTTGACCATCATTTTCAATTATTGTATAAAAATTAAATATTTTCTATTAAACACACCAAGAATGGTGTGAGATCCAATAAGCCTAACACCTTGTGAAACTACCTTCACACAACAAAAATAAAAATCAAATGATTTTAAAAGTTGTGCAACCATTATGAATATCCTTTCAAACCATACACATCACACAACTTACAAGTTAAACCTTAATGTGCATTAAAAAAATCTACATTGCAAAACATGATATGACAAAGTGAAATGAATAAAAACAAAAGATAGGAGTTGCAAATGATGGAATATAAATTGGATGCAAAGGTTTGAAAATGAGGAAATTAAAAATTAAAAAGAAAAGGAAAAATGGGTGAAAGGAAATAAGAAGAAAAATCAAATAAAAAGGACACAAATGTGACACATAACTTTAAAGGAAAAAATAACATGATTTAGCAAGAGACTTTAGTTAAGACATGAAATAAAGACACAACTTGTCGTTGGCATCAAAATCACCTCAAAGAAAAGATTATTAATCAATGCAATGGCTATGG
>Ga0116228_10006198_pt1 | contig 10692 bp, 6 predicted proteins | sample S1TSphfallax_2_FD_89694 | JGI IMG/M metagenome (GOLD analysis project Ga0116228, IMG submission 89694) | Host-associated microbial communities from peat moss isolated from Minnesota, USA - S1T2_Fc - Sphagnum fallax MG | ecosystem: Host-associated > Plants > Peat moss > Unclassified | place: USA... | reverse complement strand
GGGGAGACCAAGATCCAGGAGTCTTCCAGGCCACAACCTAGAGATCAACAACAAATACAAGACTGTGTTCGAGAACTATGTCAGATTGTGCCAACTGTAACAAGGTCATTATCCCTCTTCTATTATTGTTTCTTGAGTTTTATCTATGTTTCTTTCATCACTCTTCTTTCTTTTGTTTTATCAATAGCTGAAGGTTGAAGGAATTCCAATTAAGGTGGGCATCGTCAATGGGAAGACATGCACTCTTGCTGACCCTGACAGAATTGAGTGTATTTTGTAATGGCTGGGGTTGGGTTGATGGAGCAGTGTAGTATGGACACACTGTGGACAGAACTATCACATACATGCACGTTTTACAGAGTGTGACACAGCATAGCCACAACAAACAGTATGCCCTAAATTTTCAGGTAGAACTTCCATCCACCTATCCTCCTTGCTTTGATCTTATTTTGAGTTTCTGCAGTGGCCAATTCTAGGATGGGCATACCATTTTTTGGTCAGTAATAGTCCTGTGTTTGGATTCAACATGTAGAGATCTTGTTCTATGAATATCACAGGTACTGATTCAGAAACGGAATTCTTAAGATGTCCAGAGTAGTGAAGAGGGTGGTTCCAGTCCTTGTTGAAAATCTTACTCATTCTCATCAGTTTCTTGTTGAGGTCTGTTTCTGGCCCCACTGATATGGTCTACTTCTGCATGCTGTGGTTTGGGGGCACATATTCAAATCCCAAACACCCACCATTGATGTTTTAATGACTCAATCTCTCCAATCTCGTGGAATGTGTTGGAGACTTTGAATGAGCTAGAATACATCAGGCTATGCAGATGTTGCCCAAAGAGAACGGGTTGTTTTTGGAGATTGCAGATGGTGTCCACAGGTTGGGCCTCTCTATTCTCAAGGGTTGTATGGAAGTTCAAAACAACAAAATTTGGGCTTGCTTTGTAGTGGAGGTAGTGTTTCCGTCACAGTCTTGTTTTCATTGACTTGGTTGGCCATATTCTATTCTTCGGTCACACTTTTGCACAGCCACTGTGACCAATCAAGTAATCATATTGTTGGATTTCAAGCACAAGACAGTGTGTGTATAGTGAGACTAGCTGTCTGCAACCAAAATATGAAAACATAATTTGCGACACCAGAGTTCCTTAATATTGGCAAGTTTAGAGCTGGTTAATTTTAAGGAAATTATCCTGAAAAGTTTAAGTCCTGATTACTACTGGGTGTAGTTCTCCATCTTGCAATGTGTGGCATTGCAGAATATCTTGGTTTAAGTCACAAGCTTCTTGTATACACAATGTAGAAGAGAAACTACATCATCTCATTTGAAATCTGAGGGAGTGATAATGTGCTATCTGTTTTTGACTTGAAAGAGCTTTCAGTCAAGCACCAAGCCCTGAACTAAATTGTGGCATTCAATGACAAAGAGAGTATTACTGTAGGCTTCGCAAGATGTGCATCATTTGGAGCTGCTGTCCTCTCCCACAGAGCTGCTTTACACTGTTCAAAATGAGAATTATTTCTAAGATGCTGTGGCCACCGGTGGTTTCCTGCACCCAAGGGTTCTGATGTTCCCAGTCACAACTGCAATTGAACTTTTGAGAAGCCAGGTGAGCATTCAACTATCTGCCATTCAATTATCATGATATAATGGATGACTACATTAACCCTAGTCCAACTCAAACCCTGAAGCCTAACTTTGTATGAACCTACATTCTTTTGAACCTGAGCCATTCAAATGATTCTGTATAGAGTCTTGTAAGATGGACTGTTTTGAAGCCCACATGGTCCTTTGTTGTCTTTTCTGTGTTCTTTGTTATTCTATGTTTTTTCTTCTATTGTGCATACTTTTTTTTTTCCCCCTTCTGTGGTGTCAGTTGGTAGCCACTATGAGGCTGAGTCTTCTTCCCATGGCTTCTGGACTTGTGACAGAAACTCAGTATGCAGGCTACTGGTTACAGTGGCCTATACCTGTTGTGGGGAGTTATGAAGTCAGTGGGTAAATTCTTATAGACAAGTCTCCCATAAGTTGTGGTAGATAAGTTGCTATCATATACATTACTGTTGATGGTCCCTGAATGAGCGAGAGACTGTCACTTTTGTTCAAAGTGTGAGTTTTATTGTTCTTTGTTCATGTTCTCCCCCTAAGTGTTTTTCTTGTTCCCAGTTCTTCAGTCCTTAAATGGAATCCTTTCTTTGACTTAGAAATAGTTTTGAACGTTGTTCTGGCTTTCCTAATTGTGAGTAATGGCAAATTTCTTGATTCTCATGAGAGATTCTTTTGAGCTTTGAAACTGTTTCTTGTCACAGAGGAGGCTGTCAAACAAGAGACTTGAGATCATGTTGGTGAAGGGCACAGATTCTCCTTTTGTTTCTTCTTTGAAATGGATGTCTGATCTGGGGTGTGGATTTTTCAGCTTGGAAGTCTGTGCTGTATCCTCTGGAAATTTCTCTACACTGCCAACAGTACTATTGTCCAGATGATTTTCGCTAAAATTGTGCACAATGCTTCATGAGAATTGAAACGATTAGCAAGATTGCATCAGTAGGTCTGCACTAAAGAACATTACCATACCAGACATTGCCACTATAGAGAAGTGATTGTGAACATGATACTTTGAGCCAATGATTTTGTATTGATCTACTTTGTCCACAAAGAGTTGCTCTCATTGAAATCACCTCCGTTTTGCTTTTGTTCTTGTTTTCTCTTTTGTAATTGTTGGGATACCTTGTGTTCACATCTGCAGATTGTTTGCTGTTATGTCATCAGATCTGGAATATCTATAACCTTATTATCTTGTCCAACTATATTTCTGGTTAACTATCTATGTAAGTACAAAAAAATTCTCACTAATGAAGAAATAAGCATTTAACACTTAGTCATGCTGACTTTGTGCCAAAAAATATTGTGGCTCATGGATTTGTTTTGTGATGACCCGACATGTGTAGAAGAATGCACACCATCTTGCATTCACCATGTGACATGCTGGTCACTCAGTGGACAAAACTGAAACCACTGGTAACATTTGTTTTGTGTATGATATGCTCTTGTTCTGTATGCAGGAGGACTGAGGTTTTTGTACTGCACCGTAGCTACTTGAGTACAGCTCGTTTGACCAAGCTGGGAAGTGGCGAACTATTGAGGGTGTATGATTGGTGCAAGAGGCAATACAAGTCTTCCTGCACAATTTTGCAAAAGTTGTGAGTATCTATCATGTCTCTGAACAGTAAGTTGTGGATTGTGGGTGCACCTCAAAAGTTATGGTATAGGTGGGGTCGGTTCCAGTGAACCAGCACCCACCAGTGCACCATCCATCCTTCATGGTGCACCGGCAGGTGCTGGTTCACTGTGGCCAGTGAGGCAAGAAGCCAACTTCTGTTATCATGTGTAATGATCTTGAATGGGAAAAAGAAGGGCAATGTGTTCATGGTCTTTATCCCCCATGATTGTGAACCTTGTCACATGAACCTCCATGAAACTTGGTTTTGTAGATGTGTTTTATGTGAGTGTGTTTTGTGAAGCGGAGGAGAAGCACACACTATGATCTAGAGTTGTTGGGATTTGTTTATTTATTTGTTCTTTTTTTTCATTTTGTCTCTAAGTTTTGGACTTCATCATCCCAGCAAGACAGAGTTCTATATATATCTCAATTGAGAGGGTTCCAACATTTTGAACCCTTCATTTGTTCAGTCATTTGTTGAACCGCTCGTATGTGCCTGTTTTCTATGTCATTTCTCTTTCTGTCCAGGCAAATAGGTTCACTTGCCAGAATTGCAACTTGTAATGCATTCCAAAATATCATCTTTCAAAAATCCTCATATAAAAATAGACCTATTTACCCAGGGGTCAAAACCCCTTGAGCTACTATACTCTAATGAATCTAAACACAATATCCTTGCCTTGGTAGGCAAGGCCAACAAAATGCATAAAAGGTGAAAAAACTATATCATAGTACATACATCAATGTATTATTGTTCAATGTAATAATTTTGTTCATCTTAATTTGGTATAATGAAAGTCATGAGACTAGGATATTTAATTGAAATTGGGTTCTAAGTTTAGATTGTACCTTAAAATTTACATTCACAAATTCAATGTAAAAAAAAGTCATAGGTAAAAATATATGGGAAAACTACATTCGCCCAAATAGCATCATATTAACACAACAAATGTGATAGAACAAAGACATAAATTATGCAACTCTTTTACAAAATCTTCAAAATGGAATAATTTCATATTCAGATTTTGATTTGTTAATAACACATTTTCTCACTGATGCAAATGTAAATTTCTTTGATGACCCATGGAAAACAACAACTTGCATAGTATTTAGAAATGAGTTACGAAATTCAAGTAATCAACAAATGATAAACATCAACTCAATAGAATCAAAACAAAAATGTTATATTATAATGGCCATCGATATTTACAAAAAAAGTTCAATACAAAGTGACATACAATACTTCATAAGACAAACTATTTCAATAAGTAAAACTCAAAAATTTAACACTTTTTTCGAAATTATACAAAGGAATGAAAGTCATATCCATGAAAAACATATATCTTAAATTAGGAATTGTCAATGGAGCAATTGGTTACATTCAAAACATCTCAGTCAATGAATCCCAATGGATTCAACAAGATCGTTCAATGCACCCGCCTACAAATGTTTATGTTGATTTAAATGAATTTATTGAAAAAAATGACACTTTACAAAACATAACCCTATAAGGTTTACCAAAAAATGTCATACCAATAATACCGATATCTAGAACCTTTCAATATCATCACCAAATACCAGAATCAAATACTTCCAAAACATTTAACATAAATAAATACCAACTACCATTTGCCCCTACTTTTTGTCTCGTAGACTTTAAATCATAAGGACAAACATTTGATAATAGACTTGAAATAACCACTTGATAACGTATCAATTAACATGCAAAACATATATGTAACATTATCATGATTATGTTCCTTGGATGAATTCGTAATATTCAAGAATATATTTACAGAAGACATGTAAAACCGAATTCAAAAAAGGGTCATTAGAGATGATAAAACCTCATTCAAACCAAAAGAGTATCAATACAAATGGTATCAAAACCAACAAAGATATTGAAATTTCTTTGGATTCAAATATTGACCCTAAAAATTGTGATGATAATTTATTACATAATAAATAAACAAAATAATTAGCAATATCAAGTGATTTAGAAAACAATTTTAATGAGTATGATAACATTGATTATTGGATTGAAAACCTTCAATTAACTAAAATAGATGAGAGTATCCTTCTTGACCCAAACGGATGACTAAGTGATCAACATCTATGAAATGCTATGCAAATATTGTACGTTGAAAAATTACAATCATTAAGATATGAACAACATACATATGCAATGATAGAAAAAAATTGTACATGTGTCAAAAAATGTCTTCAACATATTCATAAACAACAATCATTGAATATTAGTAAAAATTCACATGTTAATTCCTAATTTACATTGTACAATATACAATTCACATATGCCAATGACAAAAAAAATCACCTAATAACACAATCCAATTATTATGCAATCTTATAAATGTGAACAACTTGTTATACACATATGCAAATGTAATGCAGCAAATAGAAAACCCACCATGTGCTGTTTTCACAATAACATATGCAACAAACATTGCGTTTGAATTTGATCCCAAAAAATCTCAATATGTTTTGACACAAATTCGAAAACATTTACAAAACTCCATAAACAATAGATACATCCTTGCCTTCTCAAAATATGAATTAATATGACATTTTATTTTATTTTTGCTGATATATTTTAATATTTTATTTTTTTTGAAAAAGTTGATTTTGGAGGTTTTCAGTCGCCAGAAGTGAGAAATTTTTTTTGGTAAAAATCACCAGATTTGTAGATTTGGTTTGGTTTTCATCGTGTAGCCAAACACAAGTGAAGGATGATTAAAGATATGTACTTTATTTCAGGTTTATAGCCAAATTTGGCTAAATCTTCCCAGGGACGCCACTTTTTCAACATCTTCCAATGGATGATCGCCACTTTGGCTACAACCAAAAATTCCTAAAACACAAATGCATTGCGGGCCGTGAGCTTCAAACCCTAATTCTCACCATCCCTTGCAAACCCTTGTTGGTTCTCGGCGGAGCGAGGGAGAGAGACGAGAACACAGAGAGGAGAACGCGAGAGAGAGAGAGAGACGAGAGAGTGGAGGGGAGAGAGGGGAAGAGGGCTGGGAATAGGACGTGAGTGTGAGATTGAGGCGGAGAGAGATTTTGTTTGTGTGTGGGAATCATGTCGGCGACGCAGTTGTTGAGTCGTTTGCCGGTGCCGCAGCACAGCGGAGGAGATGCTTACGATGTGGCGAAGGATCCATGGTTCCAGAGCCGGTTGGAGGCTGCGAAGCAGCCGCAGCAGCAGGCGTTGGTGGCAATAAGAAGGGGGCAAGAGCCACCGGTGTATGGGAAACGAGCGGGGTTCGTGCCGCGGAAAGTGGAAGATTTCGGAGATGGAGGAGCGTTCCCGGAGATTCATGTGGCTCAGTATCCATTGGAGATGGGGAGGAAGGAGGCGAAAATCGATGGTAAGATTCTTCCGGTAAGCGTCGATGCTGAAGGAAACATTGCTTTCGATGCTATTGTGAAGCAGTCCGAGAATGCTTCCAAGACTGTGTTCTCGCAGCATCGGGATCTGGTCCCTAAGCTTCCCAGTGAGGCAGATGTAGACAAACCTGGGGATGAGGAGGTCAAGGAGACCACTGAAAGGACCAAGGCTGTTTTAGAGAAGATTGTGGGTGCAAGGTTGAGTGCTGCACAGCCCAAAAGTGTGCAATCACAGTCGACTGTTCCATCCTATATCAAATACACACCTTCCCAGCAATCAGCTGCATTCAATTCTGGTGCAAAAGAAAGGGTAATTCGCATGGTGGAGATGCCAAAGGACCCTCTGGAGCCTCCCAAATTTAAGCACAAGAGAGTTCCCAAGGCATCCGGTTCACCTCCTGTTCCTGTGATGCACTCTCCTCCTCGGCCTGTGACTGTCAAGGATCAACAAGACTGGAAGATCCCTCCCTGCATCTCAAACTGGAAAAACCCTAAAGGGTACACAATTCCTCTTGATAAGAGACTTGCTGCAGATGGAAGAGGGCTTCAAGAAGTGCAAATTAATGACAATTTCGCAAAGCTTTCAGAAGCTCTGTATGTGGCAGAACAGAAGGCCCGTGAGGCTGTGGAGATGCGATCGAAAATCCAGCGAGAGCTGATCTTGAAGGAAAAGGAAAAGAAAGAGATGGAGCTCCGGATGCTGGCTCAGAGGGCGAGGATAGAGAGGGCAGGTGGGGGGGTTGCTCCGATAGAAGCTACTGGTGCTGGCATTGGTGCAGATAGAGGGGGTGGAGGATTGCTGGGCATGGACAGGAAGATGGAGGATATAGAAGGTGGACATGCTGGGGGGAAGGGAGAGACAAGGAGGGAAAGCAAGGCAGAGAGGGAAGAGAGGCTGAAGCGGGAGTCTTTGAGAGATGACAGACGTAGGGAGAGGGAGCGAGAACGGAGGCTTGAAGCCAAAGATGGTCATGTGGGCAAGAAAAGCAAGCTTACAAGAGATAGAGATAGGGACGTAAGTGAAAAAATGGCCCTTGGAATGGCAAATGTAGGGGCTGGAGGTGGGGAGCTCACCTATGACCAGCGCTTGTTCAACCAGGAGAAGGGAATGGAATCAGGGTTTGCAGCAGATGACTCTTACAATGTTTATGACAAGGGTCTATTCACCTCTCACTCTGCCCTTGGTGGCCTCTATCGACCTCGAAAGGACTCCGATGCTGAGGTCTATGGTGGAGCAGATGAGCAATTGGATAAGGCTCTCAAGACAGATAGATTCAGAGCTGATAAGGGCTTTGCAGGGGCTACTGAGCGAGGTGGACCCCGTGACCGACCTGTTGAGTATGAGCAGGAAGCTGTTGAGGCTGATCCTTTTGGACTGGATCAGTTTTTGACAGAAGTCAAGAGAGGAAAGAAAGCACTGGACAGAGTTGGAGGGGGAGACACAATGAGGGCTAGTGCTGGTGCAGGAAACAAGGAAAGCTATGAGGGAGGATCAAATCGATCTCGTGTTGATTTTCAAAAGGGGGGCCGCTGATTGCAAATGGAGGTCTTTTACATGCACATCTGGTTGCAGTTATAGTCAGACCAGTGGTGACAACAGCCTCCTGGGCCAGGCACCTTGTTGGTTACTGCTGGCATGATTCCTAGTCTGCAGAGTTGTCTATCTTAGTGCTGTCTGCATCTAGCTGTTGCTAGCAGCATTTCCACTTGCTCATTTTGACTTAGATTGATACACACCAAGAAGAATGAGGGTGATCAAGATCCATGGGATGACTAACGAGGATGAAGATCCCGTTACAGCATTTGCAGTCTTGTTTTGGGTTTGATCTGAAATCTGGAAAAGAAGTCAAGTAAAATGGCTCCTTGTAGCTGTATTTGAACACTGCAAAAAGTAGCAGGGATTTATGCAGCTGTGGGGCATGGGTCCAACTGTACCCACTTGGTTGTGTAGAGAGTATTTCTACTTTTGATTTCTCCCAAATCTCAAAGAAAGTGGAGAGAATTAGGGTTGTACCAGCTTTCTGTGAGAATGAAGGTTTCCATTTGTTCTTCTTTGTATGAGGACTTCTGGAGATTCCCTCAAAATGCATCCTGGGTCTTTTTTCTTGACTTTCGGAGATTCCCTTGAATTGCAATGTGAATCTTCCTTCTTTGTAATTTCTATCTGCACTTCAGGAGGGGTGATGAACAATTGGATTCTAAAACAGATCTGACAATTTGTGCATATCAGCATCTGCTTGTGAGGATATTTGACAATCCAACCCATGTCATTTGGGGATTAGTGACTGTTAAAACTGCGGTGATCAATACAATAGTATTTCAAATATGTTCAAATCATCTGTTGGGTCTTTTGATTGCTTATTTCAGATAAGGAGGATGCGATGGATTCTAACAATGTGAAAATCTTACGTTTTTAGGGTTCTTTTCTTTTCTTTTCTTTTTTGGGGTTTCTTGTATTGATTTTGTCTAATGTGTTTGTTGTTGTTTTGTTCCCATGGGTTTTTTTATAGTACCTGCAAGTATGCATTGAATTGTGTTCCTCAGTTCCACATTCCAAAGTGCGGGTCAGCCAGTTTAACTCCGTTTCACCTAGTGCTGATTGGTTAGCAACCAAATTACTGGGTGCTAATTGGTTGCCATAAACTAGTCCACCAAATGCGAATGAATTGAGCCACCAGTTCCCACTAAAGTGTATTTTACTGAGAATTTAATTTCTGAGAATCTAATCAAAATGATTTTGTGCAGTTACGTACCGAGAAAGGCATATAATGTCGTGTGTGTGATTTGGCAGGATGACTTTTTCTGCAAGTTATGGACATTATGTGCACGCGGAATGGTCGTCTTTGTAAACATACAAAGTGTCTAACTGAGAATGTAATTTCTGAGAGTGTAATTACTGAGAATTTTGTGCAGTTATGCACCGAGAAAGGCAAATAAGGTCGTGTGTGTGATTTGGCAGGATCACTATTCTGCAAGTTATGGACATTATGTGTACGCGGAATGGTCGCCTCTGTAAACATACAGTGTTTCCTGAGAACTGTGATTTCTGGGAATGTGCAGTTATGGACTAAGAAAGCAAATAACGTCTTATGTGTGATTTGGCAGTATGACTATTCTGCAACGTTGTGGACATTACCAGTCTCCGGAATAGTCATCTTTGTGTCGTCGCGCAGGTGCGCCCTTCATGCCGGTGGCCAACTTCTTCCCTTCCCCATCATCGCGCTCCGCTCGCGCCTGTCCTCTCGCCCGCCCGCCCGCCCGCTCGTCATCATCGCTTTCCGTCCTGCTCTGGTTTGCCCTCTTTGCTCCTGTTTTGGTTCAGAACGAGACCTCACAAGTTTCCCTTCCTTTCTCCCTTTTTCTAGCTCTTCTTTTTCCCGTTTCCGTGTTTTTGGCCGCTTGTTTTTTTTTTCCTCCGCCGTCGTCGAATTCGTGCTGCCGGAGAGCTACTGCGCTTCCTCTTTCCGGTTCGTTTCGTTCGCGCCGACTCTACAACCTTTGCACATTGCGCGCCTCTGATGGTTTCTTTCTATCCAGCGTTGTGATCTGGGGAGTTTTTTCGGTCGGTCTTGAAAAGGTAAATCGTTACTGTTCCTTGCTTATTGCGCTTGGAAATCCCGCAGTTTGTTCTAGGAGCAAGTTCCTGAGAAGCATCGGCGTTTTCCGTCCAGGTTTTGGAAGTCTTAGCCTCATGTCGTTCTTGCTATTTGCGGCCGTGCTTTGTGACATTCCCGTTGACGTTTCGTCGTGCTTTCGAATTGGACGGATAGGTTAAACCTTGAGCTTATACACCGGAGTTTTTTCATCACAAAAGAAAAGCGCGACTGAAGTGAGAGAGGTTTCAGAGCATGGATCGGTACCAAAGAGTGGAGAAGCCACGGGCTGAAACTCCGATTAGCGAGAATGAAATCCGTGTTACGACACAAGGGAAGATGCGCAACTACATCACCTATGCCACGACGCTTCTGCAGGTTTTAAGACTTACTGCCACCGTTTTCCATTTTGTTCTTGTCAGTTTTTTTCTTTCTTTCTTTCCTTCCGAATTAGTGGGACCAATCCATCTC
>Ga0116228_10006197_pt1 | contig 10694 bp, 2 predicted proteins | sample S1TSphfallax_2_FD_89694 | JGI IMG/M metagenome (GOLD analysis project Ga0116228, IMG submission 89694) | Host-associated microbial communities from peat moss isolated from Minnesota, USA - S1T2_Fc - Sphagnum fallax MG | ecosystem: Host-associated > Plants > Peat moss > Unclassified | place: USA... | reverse complement strand
TCATTATGATTATATATAGTAAAATTTAATATTATCACATTAATTGATTCCAAATATTTTTTTTATTTAACCAAATTTACATTTTCTGAAAAAATTTCCAAATAAAATAAAATTTAAAAAAACTACTTGCTAGAAAAATATTTAAATATATTTACAAATAAAATTTGAAAATTTACAATACATATTTAAACCATGGTTTAGTTTAGCTCAATTTAATTTAAGATAATTTAGTTTTAGCCTAATTTAATTTAGCCATAAATATTTTTGCCTAACTTAATTAACCATAATTCATTTGACCTAACTTAATTTAGCCATATTTATTTTATCCTAATTTAATTTAACTTGATTTAGTTTAACCATAAATAGTTTAGTGTAACTTAATTTAGCCATAATTAGTTTGGCCTAATTTAATTTAGCAATATTGATTTTAAATTGGTATAATTTAGCTTTTATTTTAATTTATTTTAGCCATAAATAATTTAACCTAACTTAATTTAACCAAAATTAGTTTGGCCTATCTTAATCTAGCCATAGTTAATTTAGCATAATTGAATTTAGCCATAATTAATTTAGCCTAATAAATTTAACCATATTTAATTTTAGCCTAATTTAATTTTGTCATAACAATTTTAATGTAATTTAATCTAACTATGGTTAATTTAGCCCAATTTAATTTATTTTAGCCATAAGTAGTTTGATTTAGTTTAATTTAGCCATGGTTAGTTTAAGGTAGCCTAAATTAGCATGGGGTTGACATTAGTACTAGAGGTACATAATATTATTATACATAGCCTATTAGATATATTAAATATAATAATATAAGTATGTATAAATTTAAACCATTATTTTTATGACACGTGTGCGTGTTGTAGACATTTAATTGCACGTTAGTTTCATACACAACTATGTGGCCCAAAAATTATACAATATCAAATTTGTAATTGCAAACATGATTGAAATAGTTACAAACAACAACCAGTTGCATTCCTATTGCATAATGACTAATTGGAAATGACAAGATTTCTAGTAGTGTTAGAGACCACAAATTATAATTACAAATAAATACAAAGAAATTAATTTAGATTTCAATGTCCACTATCAAACAACATAAGTGGACCCTTGTGGACCATTGTGCTAGTGGCCCAAATGGGATCGTCTTTAAAGCTCCAAAAGATATATAAAGGTGGAAGTACAATTGGTTGGACCCATTATGAAGGTCACATTAAATTTTATTGGAGCCATTGAACTTTGAAAAAATATAGGAAACATTTTTATTAAAAACATTTCTTGAATACATCACCCATGTTCCATAGAATTTGAAATTATAATTAGATAAAAAATATTTTGAATTTTGATGTTTCTTATCATCGTATTTCGAAAAAGTTTCAAAAATGTCACAATGGCCACCTTTCTTGAAGTTTTTGGTCAAGAACACTTTTGAAACAAGTAAAGGTTTTTCTTTTTATTTTTATAATTTTAATAAGTACTTTACATGGTATTCTACTTGATTTTTTTAATTTCGTAATTGATTGAATAAATGTGATTTAGTTATCAATTTTCAAAGTTCAAGAGTGTGATTCTTGAAAGGGTCATGACAATTAGGAATACAAGTTTGTAAATTATTTTCCATTTATTTTTATTCCAATAAAAACTTAAGGCCATGTATTTTGAAATGTAATGGATAAACATGAAAAGAAAAAATCGAATTGTGAAAAGATTTAAAGGAAAATGCTGAAGAATATTATTTGGCCAATTTTGGATCTTTAACATTCCTTGAGTTGATTCCTAATGACCTACCACCCAATTGTACTTTCACCGATAACTTTCATTTCTTAAAAAAAATTCAAAACTTTAAGAGGTCATGTGACTTTTCAAAAAAGTTCAATTGTGTTCAAAAACTCTTATTGATCCAAGTGTGAATTCAAATGTCATTAATTCGTCCATTGAAGTGTTAAGGTTTGGGATGTAAAACAAGAAATACAAGGGTCAAGAATGAAAGGGCATTTATAAAATGATTGGAATAAAAGATTTCTTATATGCATTTTTCCATGAAATGAAGAGGGAAATATATTTTTTCACATTGTGTGACATGAAGAAGCATTGATTGATTGAGATGGTTAAATTGGAGATGGAAAATAGGATGGGTGAACCATGAAAGCATGATTGAATGGACCCACTAAGAACCACCTCAAAGAATGGTCAAGGAACAAGAATTGGTCAAATATTATTTTTAGACTTCTTATAATTATAAATTATTATTTTTTCATGCTTATTTATTGCATGCCAAAATATATGGCTTGAAGTTTCCATTACTATTTTTAAAAATTAAAATCATTACAAATTTATATTCCTTATATCAATATGTGAACCCTTTAGGAATAAAGTTCCTAAACTTTGGAAATTCATAATTAAATAATTATATTTATTCAAATAATCGTTTAATAAAAGTATTAAATAAAATACCATTTAAACCACCTTGAAAACTTATATCCACCAAGGTGAAAGCGTCTTTGGGTGGACCACTAGGAACATCACACCACATTTTTCTTGGACCCATCAAACTTTAAGACAATGTAGGGTTTAGGGAAAAAACAAATTCTACTCCAAGTTTATGATTAAAAGACTATGCAATAGATGTAGAATTTGAAACTGCAATGAAGTTCACCAAAAACATTTTTTTGATATCCTCAATAAATGATCAAAAGAAAAGTTTCAAGAATGTCATGTTTTAATTTCCTCGTTTCAAGAACAAATCAAAAAGACATTTTTTCACTTTTTGGGGATACTTGTAATTTCTAAAAGGACTTCATAGGCTTCCAATTTCTAATCATTTGATAAACAATGGATTAAGGCAATGGCCAATTTTTTAGGAATTTTTGGATGTCAAGATTTTGGAGTTCTAACAACCATTTAACCTAGGAACAAATTTTTAAAAATTTCCCAACATTTTTTGGTTTCAACGCACGTTTTGACCCATAACCTAGGGTATACAATGGTTAAAATTGGTAAAACCACAAGCTACCTATGTGTAGAAACATTAAACTAATGTTTAAAATCCCAAGATAGGTTCCTAAAAGTCTACCCTAAGGTTGTTGTAGGTGTAAGTGTTAGTTTTGAAATGTTGTGTACATGTGTTAACAATGCAACATTGATTTTAGTGCTAATGCATCTACTCTTTACATAGCATTATGTCGCCACAAAATGGGTAGTTTCAAGTTTCAGTAACACTTTACTTTAACACCATGGAAGGGTAACTCCAAGTTTCATCAACACTTTGGAAACTTGCCACACTTTTAGAGGTTTTTCAATTTTATGGATTCATCATGTTTATTTGTACGACATGTCTTTTAATTCTATATTTTCACTTAAAAAATTCTAATGTAAAAACATAAATTAAATGTTAGGGGGGTAATTTTTAAGTCTTCTTAATGTGGTGGCAAACCAACTTTTAAAGAGTCGACATAATGTTCAATTTGATTTCAGACCTCTAGCCATTCAAAACATTGTTGCCATCACATACATTATCTAAATCTAGCTTGCATTAGTTCATTGGAAAACTAATTAAAAGGCGCACCTACCTACCAAATCTCAAGCCCTACACCTAAATTAGTAAAAAATTGTGCCATAGAGCCTAAAAAGGTTTTACGAAAGTAGAAAGTTCAACTTGATAGTAAACCTCCAATCACTTAAAATGTTATTGCCATCACATATTCTATTCAAATCTAACTTACATTAGTTTACTGAAAAATTAACTAAAAGGTGCACTTACTTGCCAAATTTCAAACTCTACATTTCAATCAAAGAAATAGTATGTTACAAAGCTCAAAAGGTCTTATGAAATTTCTATAAGATTTCAAGCTCCAAATTTACCTTTACTCATTTTCATTCTATCGAAGGTATTATTATCATCCAATATATTTTCCATTTTTCCACTGTATACTATGATTAATCATTCTTCTTCTCCCAAAATAAGGTATAGGAACAAGTTTTCCAAGATCCAAATTGGAAATCAAATCCAAAAAAAAAGAAACAAATGATCTAAATTCACGCTTTTAAGGAAAAGGGGAAAAAAACCCCAACTTGGTGGGCCAATGGAAGGTTCCAATGTTTGGTGGCCCTTGGAAGGAGGAGGAAAAACATCATTTTCACCCCATAAGATTTTACTTAAACATTTTTTTCATTGATTTTAGGATTTTATTTAACCATGGTTTTAGATCATTACTTCACATATTTCCTTCTTTTTCCTTGAATTATAAATTACAATCATGCATTTCGAGGTACCAAATCTTCCACACAATCATTACCAAGTTGATTTTGACCAAAGATTTTTTCCCTTCCTTGAATTCATGGCATCGCACATGATTATGTCTTATTAGCCTTCAAACTTTAAAAATGAATGAAAAACCACTCTGAGAATCATCCTTAAATTTCACATTAACTTAACACCCCCATGGTGAAAATCCAAAACCATGAAAGGTGCGTGCTCGTTTCAAAATCGAACCCCTTTGAAATTAATATTATCAAATTTCTCCAAATTCTCATACCTTGATGATTTTGTTACAAGTCAACCCCACTTCTAGTGATGAACCTAAAACTATGTACAAAAGTTTTTATGAAACTAAAAACACCTTGATTTTTACATGCTCTTTAATTATCGATGTTGGATATTATCGTTGGTTACATGGTCTGATTTGTTAACTACTTTTTAATAACAAAGCAAATTACTTAGTTTGCACCATCCAACGCATCTTAGATTTCCTACAGTTATGAACTACCAATGTGGCATACCTTAGGAGTCAACATGTACCTACAACTCCTCTTTTAACTTTACCATAACCTAAATAAAAATTTCATTCATCATGTAGTGCATGTTGTAATTATCACCGTATCACCCTATTTGTTTTAATTGTTATGTTGTCTCGAATTAATCTTACATGCTTGTAACACTTCAAAATTACTCTATTTCCATTAGACCTTTCATTGACACCCCTTAATTGTTTCAAAAATCTCATATCATTATTGCTTGCACGACTATCTATTAAATACTGGAACAAAATCAACGTTGTACCAAACAATACAAATTTTTTTATTTATTTTTAACCCCAACCCTCTATAGACTTCTCATCCCCAATCATGAAATGAAGTTTTTAAATTATGATTACTAGCTTTTATCAAAGAAAAAAATTGAATTTCGAAACAAAAACAACCCCCCAAGCAACCATGCAGACCCATCATTTCTCATTTAAACATGAAATCTCTAAAAACCCCTAATAGCCTTATCACACCCTAATATCCTTAATGTAATTCTTGAAAATTGAAACTACCACGCATTGTTGTTTTGTTAGGGTTCACAACGAGGTGTAGAGATAGGAAAAAATGACGATTAAAAGAGACAACAGAAGTAAGGTGGGGCGAAAAGAATCTATGAATGGATATGGAAAGGTCAATTATTAGGGTTGTTGACAAGTATGCGATGGAATGGTATAGCTTAATTGCATCAAAGGGCATTGAGTACTAGCTATTTATTGTGCTGAAAATCTTGAAGCACCTTGTTTGGAAAGGAATCATTTTGAATTATGGTGAAATGGAAGTAGCTTTTAATGTTGTGAACAATATTTCATGAAGATGGTAACATATCAAAGGTTGCCATTCCAAAGACAACCAACGAGCTAGGAATGTGCTCAAACCCATGGTACTTGGTGATAGGATTGGTAGCATGTGCTAACTAGCCTACTCATAGGTATCTATCACCGAAACCTAATGTTAAGCATCATTAGAAGGTTGGACCTTGAAGCACACACTAATAGTGCATTGTGGGCATTATGTGGGAAATCAAAGAAAAGAGATGCAATAACTTTGGAGGTTCGTAACATGGTGGTATAATTCTAGACTAAAAATAGCTGAGTTAACCCAAACAGGAAAAACATCTTTAAGAACAAAATTGATGTTAGGCAATGGGAGATTCATGTAATTATTTCTTGACAGAATCTCAAGTATGTGGTTCATTTTCTTGACTTTTGTGTGATTTTTTTTCTATAGTTTCATAGCTGTAACATTACAAGTTGTAATATGAGATTTCCAAAATTTGCTAATTTCTCAATTTGATTAGAGTTCAATGGCTCCCATCAAAAAAAATAAAATAAAATTGATATATTTGATGATTGTGGTGTACCCTAAATTTTGTGAATCCTTAGCATCTTGAATCAAAAACATAAATTGATTTCTAATTCTTAAGCATCCTAAAAGTACAACATGCATTCATTTTTATCATGACTTCAAATTCCTTAACAACATGTGCACCTTGAACCTTTTGCATTTTGAGTCCTTAGCATGTTTAACATTTTAACAAGAACATGGTTTCAATTTTCCTTCTTGAACTTTGATTCCTTAGCATCATATGAATCATGAATCCTTTGCATCCTTAATCCTTAACTCATCCTTATTTTCTTGACATAAATTCGAGATATGGTTGTTTTTCCTGGGTTTTGATTCCTATGCATCATGTGCATCTTGAATCCTTAGCATCTTGAATCCTTAACTCATTGTTAATCTCCTAACAAGAACATATCCCAAATTTTTTTCCTAAATTTTAATTCCTTAGCATCATGTGCGTCTTGAATCCTTAACATCCTTAGTCTTTAATTCATCCTTAATTTCCTAATAAGAACATGCCCCAATTTTTTTTCTTAAATTATAACTCCTTAACATCTTAAGCATCTTCAATGCTTAGCATCATGTGCATCCTAAATCCTTAGCATCATGTGCATCATGAATCCTAGCTTCTTTCATTTTTAATTCATCCTTAGCATCTTACCAAGAACATGCCCAAATGTTTTTTCATGAAAATCTATGTTCTTATCTTGTGGCTCAATTCCTAGTTTCTTTGATTTATTTTTTTACTAAATGTTGTTATTTCAAAATTGGAATTTAAACATGAAAGCTTTGGAATTTTGTCAAGTGAAAAAACTAAAATCATATACTTTGCAAAGTGTGGGTAGCTAATCATTTGGATTTTTCTACATATTTATTTGATTACATGTGAAGGATGAATAAAATGGTTCAAGTTGTTATTATTCACAATAGTCATTATTGGTTATGCTTCATTTGCTTCAACATTTTTTTTCATGATGGCTAAACTTTTCATTTTGTTTTTCAAATTGTGTTGACCAATAGATTCCTCTTCTAGTTCATGTTTTTAATTTTTTTTTTTAAATTACAAGATAACGTTTTTCAATATGAAGGAACTAATAGATCATGTGTTCATGATGTCCTTTCCCATGAATTCCATGAGTATGAACTAAAGATTTCCTTCAACCTAACATTTCCTTGTGCAATTGATATTATACACATGCTTCAAGGAGACATATCCTTCAATCCAAATTGGTTTGAGGTCATTTAAAGCATTCAAGCCATGGCATGTGAAATGGCTACAACAATTCAATTCCTATTGTTGTTAGCAGCATGTACAAGTGTCAAAATTGAAAAATGTTTTTAATTCCATGCGTCTTGGTACATGGAACAACTTGCATTTGTCATTACAAAATCTCCAAGCCTAATGGAAGGCAATTTTCTATGTGTTGCACCCATTGTTGCAAGAATGAGATCAATGTCATGTGATCTCATTTTGTGTCCCAAATTTCAACATGACAAATACCACAACTTGTTTTGCATTAAGAGGGAATGTAATAGCTGTGGAATCTCAAAACTCTAAACATGACCTTTTCAAGTGGATTTTAACAATCAATTATTCATCCCTTGGAAGCAATTTTTAAATGTGTTCATAGGCTAGTAAGATGATGCAGTTGACTGACACATAATCAAGTTGGTACCAAAGATGAGCCCCCCCCATTTGAATTCATTTCCTTTCTCAAGCCCAAGTTGACCGAATTTATCATTCACAATTTTGAAACCAAATGGCAAGATGCACAATTTAAATCTTATTTGGACAATTTGACGAAAGACCAAATTGTGATTGTGATTAACTTTATAGAGAATTATTCTTTCAAAGAGCAAAATGAAATTCAAAATCAACATTGGTATAGTTGGCAAATCACCATCTTGGTGCATCTGACATTCCGCATCAAGCCAAATTGGGATGGGATTGACCTTTCGTATGGAATCTTAACAAAGTATCATTTCTATGTGAGTTGTTGCAACCCTAGCCTTGGGCTCTCGACCAAGGCAAAGGCTTGTAAGGGTGTAGGCCAAAAGGGAAGCCCGGGAATCACATTTCATGTTCTTGGGAGTGCAAGAGAGTGTGAGGGAATGAACCCTCATGCTCCCAAGTGAGCTCTCATTTTCGGAGTTGGATTCCCAATGGACTCCTGAATTTTCCGAGAGCAATTTCAAGGGACAAAACCCATTGGATTGAAAAGTTCTTTATATCATTGAAAAGTTCTTAGAATGTAGATGCTAATGACCCATTTGGACACTTAAAACACAAGTTATGACCAAAAGAAGGGTTGGGAGTCAAATTGGCAATTTGATTCCCGACCATTAAAAGTCTAAAATCGCCCCAATTCTTGACTTGATTTTTAAAATTCATAACTAAATCCAAATTTATGTAATCAATTATCTATAAAAGACATCAAATAGGTTGGCATTTGTACTATTCTTGAAAAATGACATTTGAAAAAAAAATCCCAAATAATAAATTCCTTTGTGTTCCTAATGAAAAAAATCCTTTGTGTGACATTCCTAAAACATTTTGCATATGCATTCATTTTCCACATCAAAACACATTTTTTTGTAAATTTAATTAAATGTTTGAATGCTACATGACTTGAGTAACCTTTTGACAAATAATTTGGAATGATTTAAAAAAAATGTGAGTCGTATATTGTCCTAAAGTTGGATGGGTGACAAAAATTTGGGGTGTGATGTTCCGAGTGGTACCGCCCTAGGATAAGTTTGCCCATCTCCTACATGTAATGGTTTATTAAATATTAAAATTATATTTTAAATGTAATTTTTAGGATTGGATAAAATATTGAGACCAACCATGATTCATATTATGATAAAAACTATTTTTTTTACATGAGGACCTAGATTATAATTAAATCTATAATTTTGTTTTTAACCATAATGACAAATTTGGAACTTTTTTTACCATTAAAAATGTTTAGAATCAAAATCAACAACATTCGTTAAAAGGATTCAATACATGTGCGTTTAAAAATATAAACACATGTGGCCTTTCTTCTGAAGTATATTAAAGTTCATAATAAATTTGAGAACATTTGATGAAGGTTTGAGTAACAAAAAACATGACCACATTTTCTTAATGTAGTGTTGTACATATATAAACCAAAAATTACCAATGACCTTAAATTTTATGTATCATTTTTCATGAAAATGCAACATTGTTTTCCTTTAAACAACAAAAAACATTTTTTCTTTTAAGAAATCTTAATAATTTTATGTTTTTAAAGGTGATAAACTATTTAAATGTAAACAAAACACACCCAATTAAAAGCAATTTTGGGCATGCTTTTATAATTTTTTTCATATTGGGCCCTTTGGTTTCAAATTATATTTTGTTGTCTCAAACTTTTATAATGATTTTTCAAAGTTGAGAATTGCAAAATTTAAGGATAATCAACATAGTCCTTAGTACATTATATTGTGAATGTACCCATGTGATATATTTTTCAAAAAGTTGTCAAAAAACTATGATCATGGACAATATTTTCAAAACACCTAAACAAAATATGAGCCTACATTGAAGTTAATTTATTTTAATTTTCATTCAATTCCAAGTAACAACTCAAGCCCTTTGGGAAACCTAATCTATATTTGTTAGGAGCCTTCTTGTAATTGCAATTTTGCAATTTGAAATATTTATTTCCCAATTATATAAATAATATGAATGCCAATATCTAACCATATATTTACTAAGTAAGCTTGATCAACATATATATGATACATGAAATATATATATATATGTATATTTCAATTATCTTTCTTGGTATAAATGTTCTCAAGTTGTTTGGTGGCTCCAATTGTTTTTTCTAATTTATGTTTCTAAAACTCACCTCCAAAGTAATGAAAAAGAATCATACCTGAAGTCATGTTTGAAGCAATGATACATGTATGATACTTACTACTTAGGGTTTAAGTTATGTATGTGTTCTTTACTTCTAGGTAAGGTCTAGGGCTAAGGTTTAGGGTCCAAGGTCTAGGTTAGTGTAAGGAGCATGCAAAATTCTAGGCGATGCTCAGTATACAAATCAGTCCTGGCCAAAAAGCCATTTTAAACTCTAGCATCACTATTGATGTTCCATGGTATCCCACACAGTAGACTATATTATAAACCACTCTACCAAGTGATAGTCTACAATGACAGCACTATATAGCAGACTGTGTATTGCTAAGTTTAAAACCTAACATTCAAAGACAAACTGAACATTGTATTAAAAACAGAAAAATAATCACAAATGGAGAACAGGAATCAAAGTCAGTCTTTCCAGGTCTCCAAAAACCAGTCAGCGTGAGGTGTCTTTAGAAGTGTTCTGCAGATCAAAATCATCACCCCAGCTGAGACAACCAACAGTGTTCAACATTGTCTTCAAGAATTCAGAATCCCCTATTGCACAGCTGCAGCTGCAGGCCTGCTGCTGTACAATACTATAGAAGCTGGCAATCCTGAACTTGTTGTCTAGACACGTTCTAAATTCCTTGTCCTGGAAATATAT
>Ga0116228_10006196_pt1 | contig 10695 bp, 10 predicted proteins | sample S1TSphfallax_2_FD_89694 | JGI IMG/M metagenome (GOLD analysis project Ga0116228, IMG submission 89694) | Host-associated microbial communities from peat moss isolated from Minnesota, USA - S1T2_Fc - Sphagnum fallax MG | ecosystem: Host-associated > Plants > Peat moss > Unclassified | place... | reverse complement strand
GAATGGATTCAAAACAAAAACCCTTAGCTACTATATCCATGTTATTTGATGATATAATTTCATCTCTAAGTATTGGTAACCATTAATGTCCAAATACTGGTGTGCTGATCAGTATTTTTTTTCAATTTCTCCAAGGTGATTGGCTACCATGTGCTTCTAGTGGTATGCCAATGTGGCATATTTGTTTTAGGGTTGGTAAATTCAATTGCCTGCACAAAGATTAAAGATCTCTAGAAGTAGCTAGATGAATTAGTCCTTGTTCATAACTTGGTGGTGAGAACCCAATGACTATTTTATGTTCATGTGATGAAAATAAAAACATGCAAGTATGTGAGTAGCAAGTGAGGTTTAGAGAGGGTCCGACAAAAGCTTGACCACAATAGATTTGTGGTTGTTGAATAGTGTGAAGAATAGGCATAGAAGCATAAGAACAATACACAAAGGGTCTAGGGACTCGCCATTGTTGGTGAGAGGTGAAGGGTATTTGACAATGGATGTTTAGTTTTGGTGAAGCGGTAACATTTGAGAAAATAATTCATTCTCAACTGAATTTTTAATATCATCTTTCGAAATATTTTTTCCATGTTAATTTTAAGTCAAAACATTATTAAGTGGTCTGACTAGATTCCCTATTGATTTCATTAAAGAAGGAACTTTAGTATCAAAATCTGTTGCAGCTGAAATAACGTGTTTACTCTTTGGTGAAATTTTGTATCCTAGTGACAAAAACAAAATCAATGTCACTCATACAAAGGGTTTTTTTAAAAAATTTTAACAATCACCTAATTTTGAGGAATTGTTTTTTGAAATCATTAGATTTGAATAATAGGTTAAAATAGTGAGTTGCAGCATGTTGCTAAAATATAATATAATTCTTCATTCTAGATGAAAATCTAGTTAAAATATTCATTTGAAGAAAAGAAAAAACAAATAATTTTTTTTAAAATCAAAGATTTGCATTGCTATTTTAGTGTTTGACAAGTGGAGCAATTATCTCCAAATTAGAAAGCAGAGCAACTAATAAATTTCATTTCTCAGCCTTTAAGTTTGTAAAATGAAATAAATAGGAGAATGTCTTTATTTGAAGAACGTATGTTTGATGTTTTTAAAAAGTGTTGGTGAAAATATGATATGGGTTGAAAGTAGCCTTTCACTGATTTGAAGGTTGTAAAAGACCTAAACAAAACCTTGAGAAAAGTGGACAAATGCATTTTTGGATTGTACCACTAGGAACCACCTCAAGGAATGGTAAATAAACTAAAAACAACCAAATCATTTTCTTGGGCCCTTTACTTTAAATGTTTCCATAACTATATATATATATATATATTTTTATTTTTTTTTTCATCTTTAACAATTGCATGCACTATTATATGGCTTGAAGTTTATTTTGAAATTTTTAAAATTAAATTTTTAAAAAATATATATTCCTAATTAAAATGACCCCTTTAGAAATTGATAACTTTAACTTTGGAAATTGATAATTAAATTATACTTACTCGATTAATTGCCTATTAAAAACCTGAAAATAGAATGATTTCCAAACCTTAGGAAAAATTTATAAAAACAAATTTCAAATCGAATTTCAAATTTGTGTTCCTAATCAAAAAAAAAACTAGTGTGACATTTTTAAAAAACAATTCTAAATGTAATGATTAAGTACATCAAAACACAAAATATTTTTTATATTATTGAAATTTCAAAATCTATAGAACCTAATGTACTCATTAAAAAGATCATGAAATTATGTATCTAAGTGTTTCCTATGATTTTTCAAAGTTTGATGGGTCCAAGAAAATCAAGAAGTGACATTCTTGATGCTACCACCCAAAGATGCTTTCACCCATGTATAAGATGAGCATCACATATAGGAAATGTCCCATTGGTTTAAATTTATATTTGTTTATAACATGACATTCACAAAAATGAAACCATTTGAAATCAATTATTTTTGTCTTAATGTGTAAGTGTCATAGAAGTGTTCTATAGTACCTAAACCCAAAAAACCTAATGTTAATGTAAAGTAAAAATTTAATAGAGCTAAATAAGTTTATGAGAATGGAAGATGAAGTGTTTGGAATTTGGAACTCATGAAGATTGTGGCGGGAAGTGAGTTCAATGTGCAACATTGGTAATTGTAATAAGATAGTTGGATAGCACCATATTAGTCATACGACAGGCATGTAACCACATGAAATACATGCAAAACAATCTATACATACCAACTTTCATGCGGACATTTTAAGTATGAAGTGATTGTAATGGAACAATAATTCTATTATGTGTATTTAAAATTAAATAATTATTTTAATGACAATAAATTTGTAATTTGGAATGTTATATATATATATATATATATATAATAGTTATAATTATATATGTTTTGGATTTATTTACATGTTGAAGTTATGAAAGTGTTTTCTAAATATTTTTTCTAAATATATCAATTGAACTTTTATAGTTATAACATTGTTTTGACAATCATAAATGATGGATGTGATGATTATAATTGCACCATTTATATTTCCTTTTGATATGTTAACATTCTTAATGAACATGATTAATGCACCTATAACAATCTTGTTTATGTGATTAAAGTACTTGTCATTTAACCAAGGTTCAAAATGTTTAATGTTTGTAGCAAATTTTGTGTCTATTTTTACTAGGTATATTTCTATGATTTAAAATTGTTTATGTAACATAATGTTATTATATTCTTCAACATTTGTTTTATGTGTAGAAAAAAATGTTGTAATTGCATCCATTTGAAAATGTATTTTTATTTATTTATAAAACATTGTGATAAAATTGTTCGAATTTCTTTTATTTATTTATTTTTTTCATGTATGAGGTTGAAGAATTGCAAGTATTCAGGATTTGTAACATGACACATGGAAATAGATTAAAACATGTTATTTTGTTGTTTTCCAACACGAGACATATTTAATGTGGCAACTTTTGTATAATATGTCATTTTTTCGAATAGTATGTTTAGAAATTGGTGGTAGTTGGGCAAGGTGTCCAACAAGTAATATGAATTTTGTTTCAAATGGAAATATGTTATCAAGATGCATTGATTGTTTTAGTCATTTCAACTACACAACTTGTTGTTGGTCATCGTTGACATTTAGTAATGTTTATGACATGTTTGTTTTTGAAGTGTTCTATGACATTACTAGGTTCATGAAGGATGGACAAGTATCTTTGTGTTAAAATTCAAAATGCAATGTGTATTGTAATTGCAATTGAACTCAAATGAAGTGTTATAACACTTGTTGTTGCTAATAATAATATATTTTTGCCAAGTAATTGAAAATGTTGTGTAGTGTATAATTTTATAAGAATTTTTTTCCACCACCAAGTGTGCCTATGATAATATGCAAACCTTTTGGGTTTTTGATAATGGAATGAAAAGTTTTTTTATTCATTATTTAATTGCATGGAAATACGTGTGTCATATATGTCTTGTGAAGGTTCATAAACAAGTTGCATTTCAAAAATACACAAATTTTTAATTCAAAGGCTTGTATCAAATTGATCCAATGTGCCAAATGCTTTGATCTTGAACTTTAGATTTAATGGTTGGTTAACATGCATTGTTAAATCAAAACCTTATAAATGACTAATATCAATCAAAGGTGAAATTGAAATTGACATAGAAAAATGACTATTTAATATTAGTTTAAAATGCAACTAGCATGAAAATGCCACCCTTTCAACAAATTGACCTTTTTTGTTGGTTATATGTAGCCAAAAAACTACATTGAGGATTATATAAAATTGCTAGATTTTTATGCATGGTTCAAATAGGGATGTTGCCAAAAATATAAAATGATATCTAGAAAATAAATTAATTTCATAATTAATTTGTAACCAAAATTGGCTAAATCTTCTTATGGATCATTGCCACTTTAGTTACATTTCAAAATTGATAAGAGAAACATTGAACTTCAACATTGAAAATCAATTTAAAAAGTTTTACAAAAAAGGGGCATAAATCAAGTTTTTACTCCATCATGGCAACAATGAGTTTGATTCTTATTGTGGCTTTATAGTGCTTGCAATGGAGTAAGGTTGCAAAAGAAATGAAAAGTATGAAGGTGTTGGGTACTTTGATGTTGGATCCAAAAGTTATTCCAACTTTGCAGTGTTGTTTATGATCATGCATCTTTAGAGTTCTTCATATCCCATGCACATTTTGCTCATTACCTTCCATCACTTCATGTGCAACTCTAGCATTGTTGTTGCCTTCCATTCCTTCCCTATTTGAACATTTTGCAAAATTTGTGTCATCAAATATGCAACAACTTGTACCCCACATCACAATGCTTTTCCATTCACCTCTATTATTAAAAATGAATATCTACCTTTACCACCTTAGTTCAATATTGCATCTTTTACAAAATTTACACATGCAAATATAATCTTCCATACATAACCTTCTTTACTCCTACAATATTTTGAAAAGTTATCCCACATTAAAGCTCCATTACTTCTTACAAAAAGTTTAGTGTTTATTGACTTTGAAAATAATGTTATGTAATTGGGTGCAAATACACACAAAGGAGCCAATGGGATTACTTCACAAAAGAACTATGAATCATTTTTAATCATTTTTTCAATTTTTCATATGAAAGAATTTTTGAATGAAATCTTTTGCAACTTGTTATTAAAAATAAATAGAAATGCCTTATTAGATCACTTGTTTTGTGTTAATCATTGTTGAATAAATATGAATTTTTCAAAGTGTGTAAATCTTGTCAAATTCTATCTTTCATCTTGAAAATTTATCATAATTTTGAATTGTACCAAAATATTCTACATTTTTTTTTTTCCTTGTATCATAAATTCCAAATTTTTTTCCATGTTTCAATGTGCACATTACACCCCGTTTACATGTGGTAAAAGACTTTTGAAAATTTAAAATTTTGAAAAATACTTTGAAATTCTAAAAATTTCAAAGTCTACATCTTTTTAATTGTGATTTTTTTTCAAATGTGGCTAGTAGGTTATTATCATCTAAATTTTTTTCACTATCAAAAATATTTTATTGAAAGTAGACCTTTGTAATATTAACCATAATCTAACACAACAACTATTCAAGTTCAAATGTCCTTTATTAAAACCAAAACCCAAAATTTAATTTAATGAAATTTGAATTTGAATTCTTCAACATTCATATTAGTTATTTAACACAACTTGGAATGATTGGGTGCAAGTACACACATGGGAGCCAAAAACCATGTCAAACAATGGTGAAAATTGTGAACCTTTTTACATTTAAAAGTTAAGTTAATCATTCCAAGTTGTGCTAAATGACTAATATGAATCTTGAGGGATTCAAATTAAAAATTCATTAAATTAAATTTTGGGTTTTAGGTTTACTAAAGGATGTTCGAACAAGTTGAATATATGTTGTTGGTGGGTGCAAGTTAAGGTGAACCACTTTTTGCATCACCCTACAAGTTTTGCTAGAGTGTCATGCATTAACATGTCATTAACATGCCATAAAGTCATCATTATGCAAAACTTTTCATTGAATTAAGATTTTCAACTTGAATAAGAAGACATCTACATAAAACATTATAATATATTTTCCAAATATAGAATATTGAACTTTTGAAGTTGAAAAATATGGATGAATCTTTTGTCTATGGCTTGATACAAATACATTTTTGTATATGAATTTTGTTTAAGTTATTTTATAGGGACTCAATATATGATATATTAAACCAAAAGTGACATAGATGCAAAAACATTGTTCAAAAAACTTTAACCTGAAAGAAAATATGGACTTTAAATGTCTAAAATGGACCTTATTTTCAAAAGTCCATATCATATTCATTTTTTAATGGATTTCAATTTTTGTTTTCTTTAATATGCATGTTACAGAGTTATGTAGTTGGGCTTCTATCCATATAATGTTTATTATCTCATTAATGACATTTAATCCCCCACTTAAACAATGATATCATAGTAGACTAAAATTTTAACATTACTAAATGAACATTTCATGGGTCATTTATTTGTCAGAATTGGTCCACCTTACTTTGCAACCACCCCTACCTCAAATTGTCATTAATTTTACAAAGGACTAGGAAAAAGATTATTGTAATACAATGAATTTTGATGGTGAAAAAAATTAGATGATAGTAACCTACTACTCACATTCAAAAAACATTCACAATTTAAAGATGAAATTTGAAACTCTTAGAAATTCAAAGTATTTTTCAAAATTTTCAAAATTCCAAGAATCCTTTATCACATGTAAATGGGGTGTAAAGGGCCATATTCACAATCAAAATACCTTAAAGGATGGTCTAATGAAAAAAAAACTACAAAGGATTATTTTGGATTTTTATTACATTTACTATTTCATAATTACAATGGATTGGTATATGACTATAGTTAGAATGATGTCATGTTAATCTAATAAAAAAATCCAAGAATAAATTGGATGGATGTCCTTTTGAATCAATTTTAGTAATTTGAGTCCTTGTTTTAAGTGTAATTTTCATCTTAAGGAATCAAAAGCAATGTATTAAACAATTTAATTGAGTTCAATTTTTTTTCATAGATAAGTAATGCATACATATATATATTTTGGAAATGTTCATATAATGCATTTGATTAAATAATATACAATATAAGAATTTTGAAGGTTACAAAATCCATTTTGAAAGGGCAACAAGGAAAATGAGTTTTCTTTTTCCAATTTGGTTGATTTTTGAATTCACTAGGCTTAGAATTTGTGGCCCCAATTGTTGAAAAAATGTGCAAAAAAATGTTAAATTGTATATAAAATTATGTATTCATTTTCTATGTTTTTGGTTTTTTACCAAAATATTTATGCATAATTACATACACATGTGAAAAATCACCACCACCATGAAACTAATCATAATTTGAATTCTCCAATGTCTTTCATTTAAATTTTATATTTGGAAGATAGTAAAAACAAAGTCCTTGAATCTTGTGGTCAAAAACTGGTACTTTGATTATGAATATGCCCAAAGTGCATGACATACAAAACAAAGTTGTAGTTTATGATACAAGAAACAAAAACCTAAAGTAATTCTAGCATATTTTGGTATGATTATAAATTATGATAAATTTTCAAAATGAAACATAGAATTTGGCAAAAGTTACACACTTTGAAAAATTGATATTTATTCAACAATGATTAACACAAAACATATGATCTATTGGAGCAACTATGTTAATAACAAGTTTCAAAAGATTTTATTTTAAAATTCTTTCATTTGAAAAAGTGAAAAATGTTTTTAAAAGACTTAAAGTCCTTTTGTAAAGTAATCATGTTGGCTCCTTTGTGTCTACTCGCACCTGATTAACATAACTTTAAAATGTCAAGAAAAAAAAATGTAAAATAATTCATAGATTTCATCATTATTTGAAATGGTTTTTGGCTTTTAGGTGCATACTTGCACCCAATTAACATTTTCATTAATTGAGTATACCTTATAATGACCTGATTTGCTAATCCACATTTATAAAATTATAGATCAAGGATGAGGGCTAAACTTGACAAAATTTAATCATAGGTATAAGTATTCAAGTTATTGCCTTTAAATGTAATTTGTCATATCAATTCCAATTATTAAACAACTTTTGAACTTTTTTTAAATACATAACGTTAGGTTGGGATTCTAAAACATTTAACTCAAGGATTGATTTATTTTGATTTTTGATATAGTCAACAGCATGAAAAAAGGCTTGAATTTGAAATTTCTTGGGATTGATATAGGAGGTATGATAATCGAAGCCATTTGGGTGAAAACATGGTAAACTATACATAAAAAATAATGTAAGCAAAAAAATATAGGGGTCTTTGAATAAAATAATTAATAAGTAGATGAATTTATGGGCATATAATATTATTTCAAAAGTACATTATTTCTTAACTCTTGTTTACATGGACTTCAAAAGCTAAATTATTATAATCATGTTATTTTAAAGTATTTGCAAATACTAAAATTGGACCTAAAATTTGTGCTAATTTGAAAAATAAAGTTCAATTACTTGAAAGTAGGTGAAATGTTTTTGCAAGTATTTGGTTTTTTTTCAAACACCTCAATGTTGGTGTGGTGAACATTCTAATATAATCTTTTTGGTTAATTGAATTTTTTTTCATAATTAAAATCATCCCCAACCCTTTGAAAAGTGACGTTATTGTTGGGGATACTTTTTCAAGTTCAAATGATATGACACAAATTGTTTTGAGACGCTAGAGGAAAGTAGAGATGCCCATGAAAAACATAAAAATATATATTTATTTTGAAGCTAAAAGAAGGCTAGAAGTTCAAAATATATATATTTTTCGTTTTCAAGTAGAAAACAAGGTAATAATATGTACAAAATATCTTGTGTGCACCTATGTGTTTTCGGTTGAAATGTAATTGTTGGCAATCACACATTAACAATGCAAATTGAACTTAAAAACAAACATGCCAAATATATTTGTAAACACATGTGTCTTCAAAGGAAACTTGAAAGTAGAAAAAAATTGTCAACACTATGCACGAATTATAAACTCCAAATTCCTTTTGAGCTAAAAAAAAGTAAAACACAAAAACCCCAAAAAGCTTGAAACTTGACTTTGAAGTTTAAATGCACTTCAATTTGTTTTGTTATGGGTAGGAATCTAGAGGCCAAATTTTAATAATTGGAACACAAAATCAATTCATTAATTAATACTGATAGAATCACGATATTGATTCATTGTTGTATATTTTTTAAAGTTGTGAAGCCACTAGATTCCATTGTTGTTGAATGTCATCTTCTAGCACAAGCTCTTGGAATCGATTTAGCTCCAAAAATTCACGTGAATTTGAACAAATGAAATCTATTCATTATCTTGGAAGGATTTTGCCATGAAAGTTTTAAGTGTGCACTTTGATTTTACAAATCCAAAAATCCCGTTCATTGTAGTCCTTTAGTTGTAACTTGGTTTTACGAGCTTGTAAGCTACATGGCAACATGTTGTAATGAAACATTCATTTTAGTGACATCATAAGGTGAAGGAAGGTGGGGTAGGCAAAAAGGCCTTGTGTGATGTGAGGAGCTTTGGTTCAATGGTGATTGTGATGAGAGAGGTGACATTGCTATTAATTTCTTGTGATGCCTTAAATTTTTGCAAAAGAAAAAATAGTTTTTTTTCAAGCTTGCAATCTCAAGGTCAAATTCTGATATGCATTTGGACAAGTTTTAGCCAAAATAAATGTTGGGAGGAAAGTATTTTACATCAATGAATTGTTTTTGTGCTCCAACTATTTCTACTATCTACCATTTTAGCAATTATGCATCATAACATCTTTCATATAGCAACTTGAATCTCTCATTATATTTTTCATATAGCAACTTGAATCTCTCATTATATTTTTCACAGAGCAACTTGAATCTCTCATTATATTTTTCATGGGTATTTTTTCAATCATTAGGAATTACATGTTTCATTTCAAGTCAAATAAAATTGGATGAATTATGAGTCCATCTTGGAGGAAATTTTAAAACTAGTTTTAGATATGGTTTAGGCCACCAAATTACATGTTCAACCTTTAGTTACTAGAACCAAATTTGAATTGGACCATGCAACTAATGGCTTGCTGAATACGGAATTTGAATAGGAAGATTATGACAAATTGGGTAAAAACAGGGTAATATGAGCCACCAATTCCTCATGAGTCAATTGGGACTAATTTTCATTGGATGATGTGATAGAACATGATTGGTCAAAAACCCTGAAACAATGTTTAACAATTGTGCTTAAATTGTGTTCTGACCAAATTTTACATTGTGTCATATTGATTTTCAAGCACAAAGAGTGCTAGTTACAGATTTTAAAATGTGATGAAAAATAACTTGTATTTATTGGATTACTTTTAAACATATCAACATGTTAATTGATATGCTAGAAAAAATCTAGTACAAATGAAAGACACATTCTCAACATTACATTATGAGACTTCTAAATATGTCACTAGTTACAACTGAAATGGCTCTTAATAATTCATTTTTAGCCCCATATGATAGAGATGACCAATCAACAAGGTGTCATATGAGGCACCAAGGGCCCAAGTGAGGAACTTCTAGACAAGTGGGACTTATGCCGAACAATGGAGAAAGATTTACAATATTTGAAGAACATGACAGAGAACTAACATGACAAGTGGTCCACAGATTTCTTTGAAACCAAACTTGCTTTTAGTCATGTAACTTGAGTTTTTTTTCCTTAGGGAGAATAATTTTATAAATAATCTTACAAGCTTGAATTCAATCAGTATTCAAAATTTCTTACATTACCAATGTTTGAATCAGATCTAATTTGCTTTATGGACAGTAGACTTGCCACATGTCATTAGGTGTGTTAGTTTCTTCAGTCTAACATACCTAATGAAATGGCACTATTTTAATCATTCATCAGGGGTTAAAGACAGCCCTGGTGTACATTCCTTGTTTTTTGGGGGGGAAAAATCAACAAATTTTGGAGAAAATTCATGTACAATTCTTTTGTCACATTTTGACTTGGATTTTAATTTGGTGGTATTTGATTTAATTTTTTTTGGACCTTTTGGACAAGTTTTAGAAATGTATTTCCATTCAATGCTGAATCCCTCTTGGAGGAAATTGATGCAACATCAAGAAATTGTAAAAGAAAAAACATTGGTGAATGCAACT
>Ga0116228_10006195_pt1 | contig 10696 bp, 5 predicted proteins | sample S1TSphfallax_2_FD_89694 | JGI IMG/M metagenome (GOLD analysis project Ga0116228, IMG submission 89694) | Host-associated microbial communities from peat moss isolated from Minnesota, USA - S1T2_Fc - Sphagnum fallax MG | ecosystem: Host-associated > Plants > Peat moss > Unclassified | place: USA... | reverse complement strand
TCCATCTGCCGCCTTCATCAGTGCAACTGATACATCCGTGCTCTAAATTCCATCCCACCGTCATCCATCTTAATCCATGACACTGACACATCTGCGCTCTCGATTCCATCTACCTGTCCATCCGTTCGCCTTCCTACTCCACGAGATTTGATGTCTTTGTGTTTTCAATTTCATCCATCCTTCATCCATCCACCAATAAAGTAGGCAATTAGAATTTATTTTTATTTTTTTTGGGTTATTAAAAAACAATAATGATGATGATTTTGGATCCTTCTTAGGAAAGTCTCAAGATGAAGGTATTTTCAAAACAAGTGGCTATGCACCAAAAAAACTTTGTTTTTAAATTAAATTTTGCAAGAACATGCAATGTAAATGTTTTCCTTATTATGAAGTTGAATTAAATGGGTTAAGAGTTTGTTGGCTTTTAAATGGGGAGGGTTTTTGAAAAGCATGTTTTTTCATTTGTATTAACAAATCATAGTTACAAATTCAAACTTAATTCCACAATATTTAAGGTTCTATAGGCCCAAGTGCCCCTTTCCTTCAACTTCACAAATGAATGTAAACATGTAAAAAAATCATATTGTGTGCAAATAAATCCAAGCTTCTTCTTTTTTTTGCACGTGTAGGCATTTTCTCTAAAAGGGTTTCACATTATGCACACACAACACTAGATAATTAGATGCTTTAAATGAATAATAGTAATGGATGGATAGAATCCGATAAATAGATGGATAGAATTTGACAAATAGAATTGAGAAAGCTTCACTCCTAATTTTTAATTTTTGCACTTCATTTTGCTTTCATGATATTTTAGTTACAAGTTTGAAGATATGACAATTGTCAAATAATGTAGTGTTGTTTTTGGTTGCATTTAGGGTTCAAGGATTTCAATGAAAATTGTTTTGTTGTTATGGGTCTACATACAAAGACAAATGTCCCAAAAATTCCATGTAGTGATTGCGAAATGGAAAAAATTATCCACACAATCCTTGAAAACTAATAAAATAATAATAATTTAAGCCATGAGGTGCACTTCGCATCTAATGATCAATAAGAGTTTTGTGCAATAAATGATGAAACATCAATGGTAATAGATGTTGAAACCATAATCCTTTAGGGGGTTACTAGATGGAAAATGTAGCATGTACACACACACACCTGTAATTGCATGCATTACACTTCAAAGAAATGGAGATGTTAATAGTTTTTTGTTAAACATTGGAAGTGTGTTTGGTAATTTGAATGCAACACAAAGTGATTTGTGAAAATTTGGCCATTTATGTTTCAATTACACCAAATTTAAACTCATTTCCAAGGAAATTCACCCATATATGACATAGTTGAAATTTGACTTTTGTGGTGTTTCCATTGAATTGTGATTTAAATTGTATTCAACAATTCATCTAATGACAATTTTTAGGAAGGATATATAGTGCTTATTGCTACAAGTTGAACTAAAACTTAAATCCTTGTTGTGATAAATGATCAAATTTTATTAACTCTTATGTCTTTGGTTCAATTAATGTTCGTTTTGATTCAATGTGATTATTATAATAATGACTAAATGTTTTAATTCTTAGTGTTCCAATTTTAGAATTTTAAAACATCATTCATATTTGTCATTATCTTTTTTTGATGCTTTTAATATATTATCAGCTTCATTCATAAGACCATCATATGTCAACTATATATTTATTAACACATAATTCAACTAACACATTTATTTTAATATGAATTGCAAAATGCAAACCTACAATTTTGCTTAAATCATTTGAGAGTTTATAAAATGGCAAACATGATGGGTGATTAACATCCATTGCTTTGAAAACAAATGTGTGAATTGTGGTGTTATTGAACACATTGCCATTATGTTTTTTGCACAAGTTTATTTGTGTATAACCATGGACTCAATAACCTTACTACTATCACGACAGAAAGTTGTCAAGTAAAAAATGAACTACCAACATGGAAACACAAAATAGGAAGAGGGCTACTTTAAGGGAAACAATCCTACTTTTAATCCAAAATCAATAAAAAAAACTCAAAAGATGTTAATTAAAATGAAATCAAGAATGAATAAATGGGAGGGAGCTAGAAGGTAACTACCTTCTAACCCTTTGAAAGTATTTCCTCCAACCAAAAATACCATCATGTTGATATGTCCATTCCATTATAGTTGTTGCCTTCCACCAATTGTTTACAAAACTACTCTTATTGTTTTTCTATACCTACCTTTTAGCAAAAAATTAATTTACATAAAACAAGTTCTAAAGGAACAAAAGAAGAAACTAAATTAATCTAAAACCTATATTATTCTACATCAAATTCAAATGCACTATCATTCTAAAAGGGAGGTGGAAACACAAAATAAAAGAAGAAAAGAAAGTTCAATAACTTCACACCAAGGTTTTTTTTTCAAATTCTTCAAGTAGGTGCATTAATTAGAATCCTCAACATTAGTTAGTAGTAAATGGCAATTGTCCTAACGGATAAGTAGATCTTTTTTGGGATCCTACCTAGTTTTGGCAACATACATGAACCATTGTCTAAATTTGGCATCTTCTAGTTTTTTTTCCCTCGAGATATGGTGATTTTCTTTTTAAAGTTTGCAAAATGCCCTTTGTTGGTTTTGCCAACCTTTTTTTATGTTACCAAGTTGTGAAAATTCGCCTCAAACAAAATGTTACCTCACACATTCCCTTGTATTGTTCTTCCTTTCAACATATAACCTTTCCTCCATTCCTCTATAATCTACTCATATAGTAAATTGATTTTTTTCCTAATCCCCCTAGTCCATAAACCACACAAGGTTCACATTGCACCCATAAAAATGAGTTTTTATCCTAATCTTTTCACAAATCCAAGCTCTTAATTGATTTGTAAACAAATATCAATCATCCATTCCCATGGCCTAACCTCATGGCTTCAACTTCTAAATAAATTAAAAAACAAAAAACATGTTACTAGGAGGCCCATAGGACTAGCTAGTATAAAAATATTTTATACATTTAAGAATTTGTATAAAACAAATATGGAACAATAAAATTGTTGGGTGGTTGTTGATAATAAATTGAATATTCTTTATATATTTTTATCATGATATGAAATTTATTCAATTTTTTTATGAACAACATATCAAATTGTTATATAACTTTATTTAGTTCATAACATTGGACATATGTTTGCCAAAAAATGGTTGTTAATGCATTAAAATTATCGTTGATATTTTGAAAGATTTAACTGTCTTTCACACGGGATGCTTGATAAAAATCATTTATCATGATAAGCTCAAGACCACCACAAATTTTATTTTGAATATGTTTTATGAACCTTAGCTTATTATTTATAACATTAATCATTCTAGCATCAATAAATGATATTTCATCTGTCATAACAAGTTGCAATTGTTCATATCAATACATAAGCTTATTCAATGAATTTGATAATAAATTTGGTAAATAAATGGGAAATATCAATTTACCAAATAATGATTGTTGAATGTATCAATTATAAACCAATAATATTGAATGCAATTAAGTGCATGTGGATGCCATGAATAAAACTTTGGTTTTTTGTTAAATATAAATATATGTTTTTTAATTTTATAATCATAATTATATCTACATTATAAATTTTAATGTAAATGTTTTGCCTATTCTAGCCCCCTATCAACAAAAAAAAAAACAAGTCAATGAATCATGGTACATTTTTTTATGTTATGTCATCAAATATTAATCATTTCTTTCGTTTAATTTTCTAATCAAATTGTGATATTCATGTTCTTCCATCACCATGGAATATGATGATTTTGTAAAGTTTTCATCTTTTAACATTTGTGATTTTTTATTTAATCCATTATGGGATTGAATCATATAGTCATATCACAAATCATATTTAATATTGATTGTGTTTGTAATGGGAATTGCGTAATGTGAATAATTTATTTCATAGTTTGTTCTATCATTCGAAATATTAGATAGATGTGATGCTTTTGATTTTGAATGGATTGAATCAATTTAAGAAAAAATTAGATATGGCATTTTATAATTGATAATGGATTCAATTTTCAAATTTTCATCATGTAGTTGACAATATGCATCATGCCATTTGACATTAATTCCAAGTTGTGAATTTTTTAATATTTAAATTGTGAATACAATAGAACTTAGTTGTTTTATCAACCAATTTTTCATATCTTTAAATTCATTGTACTTTACAAACCTATTGATAATTTTGGGTTTGCAACATTTAGAAATTTAAATTTTTATGTTATTAAAAAAAAACTGTAATAATGCAAATGAATCATAACATGATTAGGATGATTAATATATTGGTTTATGATCAATGCATTTATTATATCATTTGAATATAATTTTAATTAATTAATGTTAGTTGGAGTTTTAACACAAAATCATGTCCTTCAAAAATAAAAGTATTGACAAATTGAAATGTTTGAGATGAATGGTATAATGGTAAAAAAACACAAGGTAAACAGCAAGTTGAACAACCATTTGTTAGGCATTATTAAATTCGTTATTCAATTTTTCTATTTGCACCTATTTTATTTTCAATGCATTTTTTGTATGATGGAATTTGTTTGGTGTTATGAATTTATAAATTGATATTTCCCGTTTGTTTTAAGAGGTTTTAAGATTTTTGTTTCATGCATGGGAGGTAATGGTAATGAAATTCATAAACAACATGGTTTTTTTCTTACATGTATGTGTGTTGATGTTGTTGGTTTTTTTGCAATGGATTTGATAATAATGATAAATCGAAAGAAATATGCATATTTACAAACCATTCAATTTCTTCATTTGTGTGCCCTCCACACACAAAAGCATTTTTAATCCATAAAAGTCCATGGTCATGTTCACCATCATGATTTTGGGATTTTATGACAAAGAAAAATCAGAAATGGATCCAAGTAGAAAATGATCTTTAACTGTCGGTTTACAAAATGAAAACATTTTATGCTTGTAATATCTTGCACATGTAATAAGGTCAATTGATATCAATTTTGTTCTGTGAATCGATTGGAGGTCTTCTATTTTCAAAGGGAGATTTAATCTTTTAACATGTATTGTGTGTAAAGTTTTAATGAAAAGGTCCCCATAATCTTTCAGCTAATGTAAGTCTCAAAGAATGTTGGAGGACCAAGTTGCATAGTCAATTGTTTCAAAATGTTAATAATTATAACTATATGTAAAGGGAAAAATTGAAAATCCATTCCACATTGAAACATTATATATTTTGACATTTCATTCCAAATGTAGATTGGATTCATAGATATTTTGTTATCCAAAAAATTACAATGAAATATTCCCACAAACCTCCCATTGTAACATTTTGTGCCTTTTTGTCACATATTCATGCATATTTTTTCACTATACCTTGATGCAAATGAAATAAAAAACTTGGATTTCATTCTCAAAATTCAATGCAAACATTTATTTAAATACGCCAATTTTTTTTGCTTCACTTAAATGGATGATGATTGATTATTCAATAAGTAAAATATAAAATCGAAAAGATAATTGTCAACCTCATATTTATATGTTGAAATTACATGAAGGCCATAAAAATGCATTAAATGTTCAAATGATGAATGGACAAAATTTGATGTAAATGGTTCCATTGTTGTGAATTTAAATTAAACAAAATTTTACACACAAAATCACCTTCACTTACCACACACACACATACGCACACATTAAAAAATAATTAGATTGGAAAAAATGTTGCACTCAAAAAATTATTTGTATTGAAAATCGAGTTATGTTGAAAAATTGCTTATTTTGAATAAGTTCATAACTTGAAAACATTTCAATCAACCATTGACATGATGTTGTAATGGCATTGTAATAGAATGATTGATCATCATAATGTGTTACAATGCCATCACAACATCATATCAATGATTGCATCAACATTTTATTAACACTTAACTTTGAACACATCATTAAAGTGTTGTTAAAGCACAAATACATGGAAGGGGCAAATTTGTGATGTGAAATTTAGATTTTTTCATCAAAAAAGTTGTGTCAATAAGGAAAATCATATTAATTTATTTAATAATTAGGCTACATTCTAAGGTTTGGTCTAAAGAAGTTAGTGAATACAAAATAAAGCCATTATTTGATTTTTTAAATAAGGTTTTGGCATTCCAAATGAAACAACGCACCTCATGCCTCACAACAAAATGTTAAACCTTAAACCCTTTGTAAATGATTTCATTCATTTTATAACTATATTTAATGTTTATAAAACCATTTTAAATTCATTGACTTATTTTAAGTTTAAAAAAAAACTCTAGGTGTGTCAATGGAAGATATACAAACCTTCTTTGAACTTCATCCATGTTAGAAAATTGTCCAATGATCTTAAGCTTTGACACTTAATTTTTTAAAACTACCATCATAGAACATTTTCCCCCTTCATTTTTATAATATTTATCTTAGTCATTTCTTGAAGGATTTGAACAATTTTTGTGGCATTGGATGTGCCAAGTGGAGGCCTACAAAATAATTTTGAGTTCCAACAGAAATAATTGGATGTTTATGTACTTGTGTTACTTTAACATTAAGTGTTCGAAAATCGATATAATTATCTATGTGAGAATTCAACTTTGAGCAAAATATGTGGGATAAAATATAGTCATATTAACAATAATCCTTATCATTCATGGATGTCTAAATAGTTTTATTTTTTAATTTATTTTCATGGGTCACATCAATAGAAAATAATGGGAAAGATATATCTAGGGGAAAAAAACTCCCACATTACCCCTAATACTAAAAATAAATAAAAATGCCCCCACAATACATATTGAGCCGTCTTATTGGTTGCATGAACTTTTTTAATTTTGAAAACTATTGGTGACCATGTTGAACTTGGGTTAACACACCTTCCTAAGAACATGGGTACCTAGCTATTAGGTTATATTGGTTAAATATTTATTGTGATAACTATTAATTAGTTGTAGCATGCACCACATTTTTATTTTATTTTATTTGTAGTGGGCCTTGTTGATTGACCCAAGACAAAAAAAATTCCAAAACTTTGGATATTCTTTTAAACAAAAGCTTTTACTCTCAAAATTAAATTATAGTATAAAGTCTTCCCCTTTGGCTTGCTTATATACATTATAAGAACACACCTTTCAGCACATGATATATGATAAAAGTGAAGTGTTATTATGAACATTTTAAAAACTTGAAGAATGTTGTGAACATAGTGAAAATACATTATGGACAACAAAAGTCCAATACCTCCCCTTGGGGTAAAAGTCATGTGCCATTGGGAACACATTGTGAATATAAAAAATCCCAAAAATCCAAAACCCCTCATCCCCATTGCCCCCCCCCCCAAATGTGAAATCTTGTAGGTGCATATCGAATCATCTCATTGGTTGAACACAATTTCTATTTCAAATATATTTTCAACCCTTTCGGAGAAAGGAAGAAATTAAATACACAATTGTTGATAATTTATTTCATAACAATAGTGTTATAATGTTTACAAGGCAACTAATTTCAATATCCACATGTGATTTTGTGTGCGCAAGGTCCATCATGTAATTAATTATTTGGGGGGAAAGGGGGGACTATTTGTATATTTATGAAACACCTATAACAAAATTGTATTTTTCAATATGTTACGCATTAATGAAATATTGAAAGAATATTTATTAAATTTGAAAATATTCTAGGTATATTTTCATAATGAATTTATAGGCACCCTATTTATATTTAAGTGAATCATAATTGTTACTTTTTAACAAATTAATTGCAAATTATTATTTTTTGCATGTTGTTTGGAAAAAATGGAATTAACTTCCTTAAGAATTAACTTGATCCCAACAATTTATTGAAGGGATAGAAAATGATATCTAATGGTAATTTGTGCATCAACTAATCCTTTCACATATTCATATCACATAAAGGGATTTCATACATATATTTTCATTTAATCCATTTCAATTCTTGAATTTTTATGTATTTAATATTTACATGCAATGTTACATTTGGTAGTATAATTAACATCAACATGTATCACCTTCATAATATCATGTTGTTGAAATATGTTAAGATCAAATCCATACATTATTTTATAGCTTTCATGCCCATCAAAAAATAAAATAAAATCACCCAACATAATGTGGTACTTTGAAAGAAGCTTAAATTTTAGGATCATATGGAATCCAGACTTTGAAAAAAATTGGTAGCTTTTCAATCCTTTCCTTGCAAGTGAATGACGAATAGGAAGCTTTATAAGTTTAGAAAGCACATTAATAATACCTTTATGAACTTGAAGTTAAGACCATTCTAAATTGGGTTCAAAGCTAAAATGGTGCTTGTGAAGTGATGAATTTGTAAATAGATTTTGAGTAGGTACCAAACCTTGGAATGGAAAACTCCACTACTTTGTTCTCTTTTTGTGGTGGAAAACAAGAGAACTTGACTAATGCAAGTAAACAACATGTGTGATTCATTTGATAACAAATGCATTCCCCTCCTTTCATTAAGTTGTGTAGACCATGTGAACAAGGATAGTCAATACATTTAAGACACAATTTCATATAAGTTATATTTTGAAACCTTATGTTACATATTTAAGGCCCAAGTTGTCACACACACACACACACATATTGTTGCACATGCACCTAGTACCTATAACTTGATGTAAATAGCTTGATAATTATGTAATAACCTAAGGGTTAACTTAGGTGACTTATTAGGTGGTGGGGTTTCATAATTTACTTATGATTTAGTGAGTCATCACCAATTTTGTAAGCCTTAGCAAGGTTGAGGCTCAACTTCTTTTTTTACCTCTTTCGTTTCTTTTTATGATGTTGTTTTTGTTACTTCTTCTTTTTGAGTTTTTCCTTTTTTTGGTTTTGGGTGGAAATTATGGCAGGGTTAGGTTTAACCAAGCTCAACCTCATTGTCCTCTTGTTATATTATGGTTTTTTTTGCAATTATGAACAAGGCGAAAATTTGGCATTGACAATGTTTTTGTTTGGTTAGTTATGCTTGCAAGTGATAGTACTAGGGTTAAATTAAAGTAGGCGATATCAAGGTTGAACTCAATTAAATTTAACATCATTAATTAATTTTTATGTTTTCATTGTCATTTGTTTTCTTTTTTTATGGTAGCTTTCATTATCTTTTGTTTTGGTGTAGATTTGAAATTATTAGGAATATGCCATTAACAATAACAAAAGGTTGCATTGTACCAACCAACACTTTAAAACCTTAGTTTAATAAACATAAGGTTAAATGTGTAATACCAACATAATTATAGAATTGTGAAATGTAGCTAAACATCATTTAGATGTGGGTCAAAAAATGTGACATTATTGATTTGGGTTGATCTTGCAATACTTGCATCCATTTCCATATCTACGTTTAGATGGCATATGTTGAATCTAATTAAAGGAGGAAGAAAATGAAAAAGGAATGGAGAGGGAAAAAAAAAAAAAGTGGAAGGAAGAAGAAAAACGAAATTAAAAGAAGAAACAAGGAAAAAAAGAATGAAATAAAGAAGGGGGGGGGAGGGGGGGGATGGGGAGAATTTAAAAGAAGACAAAATTAAAAGTCTTATAATCTAGCAATAAGAATCCTAAAAAATAAATTTAACAATGAAGATATTGCATTGCCTTCGGCATTTTCCCGTTGTTAATTTAAATTCTTAGTATTATGTGAGGGTATTACAATTATTTCAACATTTTGCTATTTACACTTTAAATTTTTAACAACATGAAGACATTGCATTTTTCTATCCACCCTTCATTTAAACCCCTATTTAGATGGTGGTTGATAATTTTACCCCAAATGTAGGTATTACAATATAACCAAGGTTTTTGCAATATTTGATGTGGTGATGATGACATTGATTTTTTTACATTGGTAGGTTTAGTAGGTTTAAGGGGTAATATGTAGGTAGGTAGGTAGATTGTTTCAAGTAGGATGTTGGTTCATTATGGCCTATATAGTGGCCCAAGGGAATCTTAGATACAAGCAAGGTATGAACGAATTTATTAAGTTCATATGCTTGGAAACAATATCAAAATTTTACCCATATTTTTAAAAATATGAATGAGGTAATATCAACCTCATATCAATCTTGGCCCAACGTGATTTGATTTAACACCAGCATCATACCAAGGCACGTTGGTTGGCAAACTTATCCTTGGGTGGTACCATTAGGAACATCACACCCCAAATTTTTGTGACGCATCCAACATTAGGACAACATACGATTCATGTAAAGAAAGTTTTTCATTTCAAATTATTTATCAAAAGGTTACCTAGATCATGTTAAACTCAAAAATTTAATTAAATTTACAAAAAAAAGTGTTTTGATGTGGAAAATGAAACATAAGGAAAAAGTTTCAAGAACGTCACACAAAGGATTTTTTGATTAGGAACACAAAAGGAATATATTTTTTGGGAATTTTTTGGTAGATGTTAATTTTTGAGAATACTTCAAATGTTAACCTACTTGATGTCTTTTATAAATAATCGATCGAATCAATTTTGATTTAATTATGAATTTTTTAAATCAAAATTGTGAAGCCCCAAAGAGCCATTGATGACAAGAACACAAATCATAACTAATTTCACCTTTTGTTGTTTTAATGATTTATTTGGATCATTTCCTTCTACATGTCCTAAATTATATATATATA
>Ga0116228_10006194_pt1 | contig 10696 bp, 10 predicted proteins | sample S1TSphfallax_2_FD_89694 | JGI IMG/M metagenome (GOLD analysis project Ga0116228, IMG submission 89694) | Host-associated microbial communities from peat moss isolated from Minnesota, USA - S1T2_Fc - Sphagnum fallax MG | ecosystem: Host-associated > Plants > Peat moss > Unclassified | place... | reverse complement strand
TACGCCTCGGGACGCGTGGCCGCGTCGTACATCGTGCCGGCCCAATCGGCGTACGACCAACCCTGCGTCCCGAGCGACCAGATCACGTCGCTACGCTGCGGGCTCGATCGTGACCGTCTCCATCACGTCGCCGACCTTGATCTTGTCGACCACGTCCTGGCCTTCGATCGTCTGACCGAACACCGTGTACTGCTTGTCGAGAAAGCGTGCGTCGCCGAGGCAGATGTAGAACTGCGATCCCGCGGAGTTGGGGTTGCTCGAGCGCGCCATCGCGACCGTGCCTTTCACGTGGGGCTTATCGTTGAATTCCGCATCGAGCGTGTAGCCGGGGCCGCCCGTGCCGGTACCCTGCGGGCAGCCGCCTTGGATCACGAAGCCCGGCTCCACGCGGTGGAATTTCAGGCCGTCGTAAAATCCCTCGCGCGCGAGCTTGATGAACGCCGCGCTGTGCTGCTTGGCATCGTGCGGGTAGAAACGGAAGACGATATCGCCCTTCGCCGTATGGATGCGCGCGTGGGCGGTCTCCGCTTCCTTCGCGAGCGTATCGAGCTCCGCGCCGGTCGGTGCCGTATGGGTCGCCATGGTTGTTCCTCCAAGATGTGCCGCCGCTCGGGGCGGCTCCGAAACGTCCGGGGCGTTGCGCAGCGTGCGTTCGAACACCTGTCCGGCCGCGAGCGCATCGAGCTTCCGCGCGCGCGAAAGCCGCTTGAAACGGCCCTCCTCGCGCAATGCCGTGGAGCGGTCGGGCACGTACCAAAACGCGCGCAACGCCACGGGCAACCGCGAGCGTACGTACCGCGAGCCCTCGCCCCGCCGGTGAGACTGCAGGCGGGCCGTAAGATCGTTCGTCCAGCCGGCATACAACGACCCGTCCCGACAGACGAGAACGTAGACAACGCACGCTCGGCTCATGTTATCAAATGCTGCCGTCTGGGAACCATCGATAGCGACGGTGGATACTTCTGAAGCGGTGCTGGACTTCCAGGTCGCACCGCAACCCCATGCTTCGCGAATGGTACGCGATCGGGTCTCCAAGTTCGCACTCGATAACGGGGTTGGCGACGACGACCTCGCACACTTCCTCATCGCGCTCGGCGAAGCGCTCGCGAACGCGATCGAGCACGCGCGAGCCGACGATCCGGTCGAAATCGAGGTACGCGTCGGCTGCGATCGGATCCTCGCGACCGTCCAGGACAGCGGCATCGGGTTCCCGGCCGAGGTGATCGCGCGGGCGCAGTTCCCCGGCTCCGACTCGGAGCGGGGCCGAGGCCTCCCGATCATGCGGAGTTGTTGCCAGATCTTCGCGCTCAAAACCGAGCCCGGGAAGGGCACGGCCGTGGTACTCGGCCGGTATCTCAAGGCGCCCGCGCCAGTCGCCTAGCTGACCCGCGGGACATGTTTCGCATTCGTTCGTACGACCGGTGACCGTCATCACCGGTGTCGTTCCTCTGCTCGCGGCATCATATGAAAAAGCGCGCGTTGGAGTTGTGACGGGTTGGAAGCGAATGCCGCGGTTATCGAGCGAGACGACTTTTGTTCGCTCGCCCCGATCGGCTGGCTGCATCACAAGATGCAAGACAGCTTCTTCCTCGTCGTGGGCACGGGCTCGTGCCAGGGTTTCCTCCAGACCGCCCTCGGCGTGATGATTTTCGCGAAGCCCCGCTTCGCGACGGCGGTCCTCGACGAGGACGATCTCGGAGGCGCCGACCCGCTCGACGGCCTGCGCCCGATCGTCGCCGCGATCGTCGCCGAGCACGCGCCGAAAGCGATCTTCCTCGCCTCCACGTGCACGCCCGAGATCCTGAAGATGAACGTGGCCGGCTGCGCGCCGCCGCTCGAGGCCGAGTTCGGCGTGCGGGTCTATCCGTGCCGGCTCGACGGGTTCGATCCCGCCTACACGCAGGGCGAAGATCACGTGCTGCAATCGATGATCGCGCGCGCCCCCGAGACGGACGAGAAGAACCTCGTGATCCTCGGCTGCCTCTCGGCGCTCGAAGAGGCCGAGATCCGGATCGAGTGCGCGAACATGGGGCTGCCCGAGCCCGCGTTCTTGCCCGGAGAGAGCGCCCTCGACGTCCCGGCGCTCGGCCCGAACACGGTCCTCGCCTCCGTGCACCCCTATCTCTTCGCGGCCGCCGCGTACGCGCAGCGCGAGCGCGGGTGCCCGCTGCATAAGACCATTTTCCCGTACGGACCCGATGGAACGCGCGCGTTCTACGAGACGCTCGCCGCGGCGTTCGGCAAGAGCGTTTCCTACGCCGACCGCGAGCGCGAGGCGTGGGACGCGCTCGCTTCGCAGACGGAACCGCTCCGCGGCAAGACGATCGTCTTCTGCTCGGACGCGATGCTCGAGTTACCGCTCGCACGGACGCTCCGCGCTGCCGGCGCGCGCGTGCCCGTCGTCGGCACCCCGAACATCTACAAGAAATTCCATGCGGCCGAGATCGCGACGCTCTCCGACGTCGAGATTCTCGAACGCCCCGACCGCTTCGTGCTCTTCGACCGTCTCGCGTCGCTCGCGCCCGACCTCGTCGTGGCCAACCTCAACATCGCGAACCCGCTCGAAGGCATGGGCTTCGCCGTGAAGTGGTCGACGGAATTGACGTTCCAGCCGATCCACGGTTTCAGCGGCGCTTCCACGCTGTTCGGCATGTTCGCCGCAACGCTGCGCCGGCACGAAGCGCTCGCCGCTCGCCGCGCGCGTGACGGCGCACCGGGCGCTCCGATCGATCTCGGCTTCTTCCATCTCGCGGGGTCGAACCGATGAAGCTCGCGCTCTGGTCCTATCAAGCACCCGCGCACGTCGGCGTCTCGAAGGCCGCCGCGTCGTTCGGCAAGCTGCATTGCGTCGTGCGGGCGCCCAAGGGCGACGGCTACTCGATCATCATGCTCGCGATGTTCGAGCGTCTCGGCGTCCTGCCGCCGCTCTCGTTCTGCGCGATGTCGGAAGCGACGCTCGCCGGCGCCGCCGCCGACCTTCCCTCGATGCTCCGCGAGATCGACGCGCGCGAAAAGCCCGAGATGATCGTCGTCACGCGTAGCGCCACGGCCTCGGTACTTCAAGAACCGCTCGACGGCGAGATCGCGATGATGCGCCCGGGCGACGTGAACGCCGAGATCTTCATGGCGACCACGCATCCGATGCGCGATACCGAACTGAGTGCGTTCGCGCGCACGACGCGCGAAATCGTCGCGCACTTCGCGCAAGACACGCCGCGCACGGAGCGGCCGTCCGTCAACATCATCGGACCCTCGCTGCTCGGTTTTCACGACCGCGCGAACGTCGAATCGCTGCGCAAGAGCTTCGCGGCCCTCGGCATCGAAATCAACGCCGTTCTCCCGCTCGGCGCCACGCCCGACGACCTTCGAACGATCGGGCGCGCTTGGGTCAACATCCCGACCGCGCACGAGCTCGCGAAGCCCACGCTCGATTTCTTGCGCGAGCGCTTCGGAACGCCGTACGTCGACGAGCTTCCGTACGGCGAGGCCGGCACGACCCGTTTTCTGCGCGAGCTCTGCGGGCTCTGCGAGATTCCGCAGGAGCGGATCGCGATCGCCGCCCGCGATGCGAAGCTTCTGTGGTATTCGCGCACGGTCGACGCACACGCACTCTCCTCGAAGCGCGTCGGCGTGTTCGGCTTGCCGACTGCCGCGGCCGGAATCGCACGCGTGCTACGCGACGAACTCGATATGGAAGTCGAATTCGTCGGAACGTACGCGCTCGACTACGGCGACTGGCTGCGCGAGCGCGTTCGCGATATCACGGACAACGTGCTCGTGACCGACGACTACCGCGCCGTCGCGCGCGAGATCGATCGCACGCGGCCCGATATCGTGTTCGGCTCGCAAATGGAACGGCACTCCGCAAGCGGATTCGGCGTGCCGTGCGCGGTCGTCTCGCCGCCGTCGCACATCCTCAACTATCCGCTCGGCTACGCGCCGTTCATCGGTTACGACGGTGCCAATCACATCGGCGACCTCGTGAATCAGACGCAAGTGCTCGGCCTCGAACACCATCTGATCGAGACGTTCGGTCCGCGCGGACAAGGGCGTTTTGCTGAAGCGGCGCCCGAACCCGAAGCCGAAGCCGCCGTGGCTCGCGTGCCGGTTGCCGCCGGTTCGATCGCCGAGGAAGAGTTGCGCTGGGATCCAGCCGCGGAACGCTTGCTCGGACGCGTCCCGTTTTTCGTGCGCAAGAAAGCGCGCGCGAACGTGGAGAAGTACGCGCGCGAACGGCAGATCGCCGTGATCGACGAAGCCGTGATGCTGCGCGCTCGGGAGCACGTCGGTGGCTAGAGGCAGCACCGTTCTCGGAGACTCCGCACGCTCCACGGTCGAGACCGTCGGACAGTTCGGCGCGATGATGCTCCCGTTCGCGAATCGCACGACGGGTGCCGCGCGCATCAACGCGTCGCTGCGCACGTTTGCGAAGCCCGGCACGTGGTTCGCGCCGATGTGGGCGATGCTCGTCGGCTGCGTCGCGTCGGGCAACGCGCACTGGACGTTCCCCTCCGTCGGTCGCGTGCTGCTCGGTATGATTCTCGCGGGCCCGCTGCTCTGCGCGTTCTCGCAAGTGACGAACGACTGGTTCGACCGCGAGGTCGACCGCATCAACGAGCCCGATCGCCCGACCGCAGCGAACCTGCTCTCGCCGATCACCGTCGGTGCGATTTCGATCGGTTTGGCCGCGGCCGCGCTCGCGCTCGCGGCGTATCTCGGAACGAACGTCTTCTACCTCGCGATCGGCGGGCTCGCGCTCGCACTTGCCTACAGCGCGCCACCGCTGCGACTCAAAGCGCGCAACGGTTGGCTCGCGAATGCCGCGTGCGCCTTTGCGTACGAAGGCTTCGCCTGGGTTGCGGGCGCCGCAATCTTCGGTCACGTTACGACCGGAACGCTCGTGCTCGCCGGACTTTACTCGCTCGGCTCGCACGGCCTCATGACGCTCAACGACTTTAAGAGCTACGAAGGCGACAAGCGCCTCGGGCTTCGCTCGCTTCCCGTGATGCTCGGCCTCGACGGCGCGCTCCGCGCCGCGTTCTCGTTCATCGACATTTTCCAGGTGCTCGCGATCGGCTACGTGCTCTTCAACCGCATGTGGCTCGCGGGCGGCATCATGCTCCTGCTCTTCGTCGTGCAGATCCCGATGCAACGCAAACTTGCGACCGACCCCAAGGGGCTCGCGCCGTGGTATTGCGCCAGTGCTATCCCGCCCTTCGTTTGGGGCATGCTCGTTGCCGCGCTCGCAATTCGCTCAGGAGGTTTCTAACATCATGGATGTCATCGTCGTCGGCGCAAACATCGGCGGAGCCGTCTCCGCGGGCGATCTCGCAGCGAGCGGGCACAACGTGATCATGCTCGAGCGCGATCTCAAACGCAAGAAGCCGTGCGGTGGAGCGATTCCGCCGAAGGCGATCAGCGAGTTCGGCGTGCCGAGCCGCATCATCGAACGTAAGACGAAACGCGCGGTCGTGATCGGCCCGAGCGGAAGCGAAGTCGGCATGGACGTGCGCGGAACGAAAGCACGCGAGGACGACTACATCTGCATGGTCACGCGCGAGACGCTCGACCGCGCGATGCGTGAGAAAGCGCAGGATGCCGGCGCCGAGCTTCGCGAGGCCACGTTCCTTTCACACGAAGAAGATGCGTCGGGCAAAGTTCACGTTCGCGTGCGCTATCGCGGCGGACGCGAAGAGACGCTCGTCGCGGACGCGCTCATCGGTGCCGACGGTGCCGGATCCGCGGTCGCAAAGTCGTGCGGCCGCCCCGCGATCAAGCACGCCTCCGCGATCCAAGAGCGCCTCTATCTTCCCGACGATGCGATGGCGTACTACGAAACGACGGCGGAACTCTATCTCGGCGACGACGTCTCGCCGGATTTCTACGGCTGGATTTTCCCGAAGAGCGACCACGTTGCGGTCGGTACCGGTTGCCGCCCCGAGCACGCGAACCAATCGTACGCATTCCTCGAAGGCGTGAAGCAACGCGCGGGCGACAAACTGCGCGGCGCGAAGCGCATCCTCCTCGAAGGCCATCCGCTGCCGATGGCGCGCTACAAGAAGCTCGTCTACGGCCGCACGCTGCTCGTCGGCGATGCCGGCGGCATGGTCGCGCACACGTCGGGTGAGGGCATCTACTTCTCGATGGCCGCGGGCCGCCTCGCCGCGCAAACGCTTCACGGCCACTTCGGCGATACGAAATTCGCACTCTCGCGTTACGAGAAGAGCTGGCAGAAGCGCTACGGCGCGATGTTCGATTTCCTCGAAGTGCTCGAGAAGTGGTCCTATCGCGGCAACAAGAACCGCGAGTTCTTCGTGGACATGTGCGACACGAAGGAAGTTCAAGAGCTGACCTTCGACAGTTATCTCTTCAAGGAGATGGCGAAGGTGTCGCCGGGCCACCACGGCCGAATGGCGCTCAACGGCGTCAAAGCCGCCCTCCGGAACTGGACGAAGCCGAAGAACCCGCTGCTCGCGGCACCCCCGCAGATGACCGCCAAACAAGCCTTGGCGCTGACCCGCGCGGCGATCTCGGACGGCGTCGGGGTCGACGAGCGGAGTTACGTCAGTGCCTCGTGAGCTGCAGGCGTTCGCCTGCGGCCTCGCGATCGCGGCCGTAGCCGCCTTCGCGTCGCTCTGCCTCTCCTACGGAAAACTCGTCCGTAGCGTGGAGTTCGCCGCCGGCTCGGCCGGCGTCAGCGATGGCTGAGGCGCCGTTTCGACTTGACGCTGCCCGAGCGGTCGTGGTAGGGTCGGCCTAACATGAACGTCGCCCGACTTCTGACCGATAACGTTATTATTCGCTGCTCCACCCGGGCTTGGCTTCGTTCGTCGTAAGAAACACACCGAAATCACGATGAACCTCGCCAACCGGCGAGGTTTTTTAATATAAGTTAAAATCGGGCGGTGAAGGCCCCCGATGCCCCCGGCCCGCACTCGCGGGCCGTACCTGAGGAGCCCTCCGAATGCCGTCCGTTCCGCTCAATCATATGGATATCGCGCCGTACTATTGGTTCGACGGCACGATTTCGCTACGGGAGCGGGTCAGCGTCGATCCGTTCGCACACGGCCTGCACTATGGGACGGGCGTCTTCGAAGGCATTCGCGCGTATAAGACGCCGCGCGGCCCCGCGATCTTCCGGCTTCGCGACCATATGGAGCGCTTCGAACGGTCGGCCGCGGTGTACAATCTCAAGCTTGCGTGGGACGTGCCCACGCTCTGCGACGCGGTCGTCGAAACGCTCGTCAAAAACGAGCTCGAATCGGCCTACATTCGACCGCTCGCCTTTTTCGGCGAGAAGACGATCTCGCTCGCACCGTCGTTCCACTGTCCGACGCACGTGCTGCTCGCGTATCGCGCGCTCGGCAACTACTTCGGTGCCGGCCAAGAGAACGGAATCCGCGTAACGATCTCGCCGTGGCGTAAGTTCTCGTCGAAGGCGCTGCCCTCGACCGTGAAGGCCTCGGGCCACTACGCGAATTCCGTGCTCGCGATGACCGACGCCGTCGGGCGCGGATTCGACGAAGCGATCTTGCTCAACGACCGCGGCGAAGTGGCCGAGGGGACGGGCGAAAACATTTTCGTCGTAAAAGACGGCGTGCTGCGCACGAACGATCGTTCCGCCGACGTGTTGCACGGGATCACGCGCGCGACCGTCATCGAGCTGGCGAAGGACCACGGCATTCCCGTCCGAGTCGAAGCGCTGACCGTCGACGACCTCCACGAAGCCGACGAGGTCTTCTTCACGGGCACCGCGGCCGAGGTGACACCGCTCGCCTGCATCGACGACCACGTGTTCTCGGTCGCGAAGCCCGTGACGCACGCGCTACGAGATGCGTATCTCCGCGCCGTCGCGGGCGAGGATCCCAAGCACGCCGATTGGGTGACGTTCGCCGCGGAGCCGACATCTGCCAACGCGGGGCTCGCGAGCAGCAGCGTTTAGCGGGCCCTTCGGGTAGGGAGTTCACCCATGCTACGAACGAGCGTTCTTCGGTAGGTTTGTCTCGACAAATCTTCCGGAGGACCCGTTTGCGCATCCAGCCACGACCGATCGCCGTAGCCCTTTCGTGCCTTCTTGGCGCCGCCGCATGCTCGAATGGGTCATCGACCCTTCGCCCGGCGGAACCGGTGGAGATCCTTCCGGCCGCCACGAGTACCGCGTGCTTGACGCCGAGTACGGCGAGTCACAACGTCTCCATCCCGAACACCGGCGGCGTCACCGGCACGATTGCGGTGGCGGCATTTGCGAGCGCCGGCACGTCCTGCGACGTCACGTTCACGATCGCAAGTGGATCCGACGTCGTCGATCCATCCGCGACCGCGGACGCGGGCCTCCGCGCCGCGACCGAGCGACGCGCGGCCGCTTCGTCACCGCAGCCGCAGCCGATTTTCAGCATCGGAATAACCGACGCGTTCACGAGTAACGTCGGCGTTGCGGGCGTAACGCTCAACACGCCGGCAGCTTTGAACTTTCCCGACGGCACGTACTACGCGGTCGTCGCCGGCGGCCTCCTCGGCGGGCAGACGCTCACGTTTACCGCGCACAACGGTGTCTTGACGCTGTCTCCCACACCCGAGCCGTTCGTCGTCGTGCCCGGATCGACGGCGACGCTCTACCTCTTCAACAAGGGCGTCATTCCGCCGGAGAACTTCGCGCCGACGCCGACGCCGTCACCGACTCCGACGCTAGCGCCGGGAGCTTCACCATCGCCGACCGCAAGTCCGACCCCGTCGCCCACCCCGACCGCGTCGCCGACGCCAACCCCGGCTCCGTCGCCCACCGCGCCCTCGGACATCGTCGCTAGCAGTCTGTCGATTTCACCATCGGCATGCTTCACGTTCCCATTGAACGGCACGACGCAAGACTTTACCGCGACGCTCGTAACGAATGCGCCGCCCGGTACGGTGACGTTCTACTATTATTGGTCGAACAACATGTTGGATGTGTATACGTTAAACGTACCCAATCCCGTCACGAGCATCAACGGCTTCACTCCACCAAGGAATGTTACGGTTAGCACGGGGACGACCGTGAGCGTCACGGCGCCGAACGGAAACCCAACCAACACCGGCCAAGTCGGCGGCACCGGCATCCTCACGGTGACGGCTTGGTACGCCGTTCCGTCCATAACCGGGTACGTCCAGCAGGTGACCGACGCCAACGGTACTCCGGTTTCGGCAACCGCAAGTTGGGTGTGGGGCGAGAGCAACTGCCCGTAGTCTCGCGGGTGGCATTTCGCCGGCGGCGCCTATGGCGCTGCGAGTCGCTCGATGACCTCGGCGAGGCGGAAGTCGCGACCCGTGAGGCCGCCGGCGTCGTGCGAACTCAGCGTGACCCCGACGTCGTTCCACGAAATCGTAAGATCCGGGTGATGGTCCTGTTTGTTCGCCGCTTCGGCGACCGCGTTCACGAACGCGATCGACCCGGTGAAATCCTTACGATCGAAGTGCTTTTCGATCGCGTTGCCGCGATGGTGCCAGCCGGGAAGCTTCTCGAGCAGCAGCGTGATCTCGTCGTGCGACAGCGTATCCATGCGCCGACGGTTCGCTCACGCTAGAGACGATGCCGCTCGACCGAGCGGGTAGCGAATTCCTAGAAGCCGAGCGTCGCGAACGATGCGTCGATCGCTTCGAGCGTCGCCTCGATCTCCACCGGACCATGCTCCGTCGAGAGAAACATCAATTCGTTCGGCGAGGGCGCGAGGAGGATGCCGCGATCGCGCATCGCGTGGTAGTATGCGGCGAATCGCGCCTTGTCCGCTCGAGCGCGCTCGTCGTAGTTACGCACCGGCGGACCGGGTAGGAACGCGAAATCGACCATGCTCTCGAGTTGCGTGACGGCATAGGGCACGGCGCGACGTGCGAAGATCGACCGAATTCCGTCGGCGAGCGATCTCGCGCGCGCGTCGAGTCGCGCGTATATGCCGGGGTCGGCCTCGATCGTGTCGAGCGTGCGATGACCGAGCGCCACGGAGAACGGATTTCCGGAGAACGTACCGCCCGTGAACGTCGCGCCCGGCGCGAGAGTCGCCATCACGTCGGCTCGGCCACCGAACGCAGCGAGCGGAAAGCCGCCGCCCATCACTTTGCCGAGTGCGGTGAGGTCCGGCCGATGACCGCTGCGGCCTTGGCCTCCGCCGAGCCCGAGCCGTAGCCACGTGATCACTTCATCGAAGATCACGAGCGCACCGACCCGACGCGCGAGCGCGAAGATGCCGTCGAGAAACCCGACATCCGGTTCCACGAGGCCCATATTGCCGACGACCGGTTCCACCACGATCGCCGCGAGGTCGCTCTCGCGCCCCGCGATCTTCGCCGCGAGATCGCCGAGGTCGTTATAGCGTGCGACGACGCTATCGGCGCGAACGCCCGGCGGAATGCCGCTGCGCGCGGCGTCGACGGTATGAGCGGACGCACCCGCGTCGTGCAACGCGCCGTCGAAATGGCCGTGATAATTGCCGGCAAACCGCGCGACGAGCGCGCGACCGGTCGCACCGCGCGCGACGCGCACGGCGCTCATCATCGCCTCGGTCCCCGTCGAGACGAATCGCATGCGTTCCATCGTCGGAAGGTACGCGCGAATGCGTTCGGCGAGCCGGATCTCCTCTTCCATCGTGGACCCGTGCACGCTGCCGCGAGCCGCGATCTCGTCGAGTCCATGCGTGAACGCAGGATGCGCGTGCCCGAAAAGAAGCGG
>Ga0116228_10006193_pt1 | contig 10698 bp, 10 predicted proteins | sample S1TSphfallax_2_FD_89694 | JGI IMG/M metagenome (GOLD analysis project Ga0116228, IMG submission 89694) | Host-associated microbial communities from peat moss isolated from Minnesota, USA - S1T2_Fc - Sphagnum fallax MG | ecosystem: Host-associated > Plants > Peat moss > Unclassified | place... | reverse complement strand
TTAGGGTTATTTGTTATAAGTACACATAATCTCCTTATTCTAATTTATGAACCCAAGGTTTATAATCACCTCCTTAAATCACAAGAAGAAATCTTGTTCTTTCTTGCTACCCAAATTCACTAGGTTTTTAGTGAAATGAGACAAAATTGACTAATATGCAACTTATATGGTTTTGGTAAAAAAAGACTAGTTGATTAGGACATTTTTCATGAAATATTTTTTATTGGTTTTGAATAGTCACATGTTGCACTAAATAAATTATAATTTTAAAATTATGACATGGATATATGAGGTCCCAAGTTAATATGACGTGGAATAAAGTGCTTCATCATCATATAATTTTTTTCATTTGTTTTCTTTTTTTCCAGATCATGAAGTCATGGATTCTAATTTTCACAACATGTTGTGAAAAAATTACATGTTGTGAATTTATTTATTTTTTCAATTTTTTCAAAACAATTTTTGACATCATTCATCAAGATGTACATGTTCAAACCTTAATGCATGCGAATTCATAAAGGTTTGAACTTATGACTTCGTGGAAGCACAACAAGGCCTTAAGTACCAAACCACTTCAAAACTTTATTATCAAAGAAGAAAAAGTTTAAATTTATTATGTGTGGCATGGAATTGTATAGGAAAGTCAAATTTTAACATATGCTTTCTTTTTCAAAATTTATTCAAATGCTACAATTGAAAACATGATCTTAAAGCTTATTCAATAATATATATATTAAATAATATGATTTATAAATATTGAATGTAATTTTAAAAAAACAAATTAAATAGCATGTCATGAATAAATTTACAAATTTATTTTTGTTTAAATTGACCTACAAAATCTATGAATTCAATGTGAATTTAATAATGCATTCATTAAGTCTTTAACAATGTTATTTCCATTATGTAGAATATGTCCATATTCTGAAATTTTGAAACATTTTATTTTCCCAAATATGATTAGGTACAAAGTTTATTATTATTTTTGCAATGTTGCTAAAATGGCGATCATCCATAAGAAGATTTAATCACATTTGGTTATAGAGAAGTTGTGGAGTTGGAAATTTGTTTAAATCCTTCAATATTATGGTTACATACTATAGTTTATTATAAAAATTTGACAATATATATTTTGAATTTGAAATTTGATTTTTTTTTCAAAAATGTCTTTGGTTGATGTTGTTGCCGTTACAATTTGGCAAAAATTGGCCACAAAAAGAAATTTTAATTAAGTAGTCAATATAACCATTTAATTCTCGATATAATATTTGTTTAGCAACATGAACCATACACTAATGTAAATGATTAATTACACAACTTGAAAAGAAATTAAAAATACCATTATTATTTTTATTATGTAAGAATATATTTTACTTTCATTTTTTTTGTAGAAGTAAAAGTAACATAATTGGTGGAATTCTTGCATTAAATAGTTATATTAAGCCCTTCCCCCCCAATCAACATGTTTTTTTTGGTTTTGAATTTTCCTAATTTGGTAGTTCTTGTTGGAAAAAAAATGGAAAAAAAATGAAAATCAAAGGAAAATGTAAACAACAAAAAAAATTGCAAAAAAGTTGAGATTAAAAATTTGAAAAATAAAAGTTACTTTTAATGAATAGAAATTTAAAGAAAGTCTAATAATTCCAACCTTAAACACACACAAAATTCCAACATATATGTTTTTGAATTTTTTTAAGATCAATCTTTGAAATCATTATAAAATTATCCAATTTTTTGAAAAATGAATATTAATGATGTAGTTGAATTTATTTTTTTGGTGATGAATTTTCACTATTTTGTAAACATAAAAAAGGGCCATCAACATCAAAAAATGATTTTTTAAATTGAAAAAACCAAAAATTTCCAATTTTAATTTTTTTATTGATATAATTCTACAATGGTTTCTAGGACTTGTAGCCAAAATATATAACTATTTTAACAAATTTATACCTCCATATACATAGCTATAACCAAAACATGGTTAAATATTCTTGTGAATGATCTTGAAGGACACCAAAAATTTGAAAAAATAGAAAGATAAATTTTTTTTGGGATGTAATTATCACTATCATCATTTATAATTCATTCATTTATTTTTTTAAATAATTTTTAAAAACTCACCTCCAAATATTTAAACATAAAATTGTAACAAAACAAACCCCAAAAATTGATAATTCACGTTTAAAATAAAATTATATATATATATATATAATAGTCATATTCATAATTTTTTAAAATGTAAAATATATAATTAAATCACTTTTTTTAACATTAGTTATTTTTTTATACACTAAGAAAAAAAGTGGGGAAAAAATTAAGGATTATTTACATGGGTTTTTAATGTGGCATCATGAACATTCATAATAAAAAACTTGTCCACATGATGCCTTAAACAAACTAGGCAAAAAAAAAAGTTTTAATTTACATAAATGTACAAAATTTTAATATATGAAAATTTTAGAATTTAAAGGTTTACATGCATCTTAAACTTTGCACGCATGAACATTTAACCTAATCTTTAACTCGTTCAAATATAAATATGAAACATGTTTAGTTTGTATACATCCATTTCAAAAAATTGTGGTGAATGTAAAATGCAATTCATGAGTAATGGATTTAACACATTCAAAGCGAATAATCCAACTCATGTCCAAAGGTTGATAATTTAAGAAACGTGAAAAAAATCACTAACTTGTTCAAATATAAATGTGAGGCATTAAATTATTATGTGTGTTTCAATATATATTAATAAGTGCAATATGCAACATTTGAATAATGGTTTTAATGAGTTTAATGTGGATGATTCAACTCATGTGAAAATGTTGATAGTTCAAGAAATATGAAACAACTCACTAAACCATTCAAGTATAAGTGCAAAACATTGAGCCACATCTGTTTCAATATATTATAATAAGTATAAGATGCAACTTAAGAATAATGGTTTTAATATTTTAAATGTGAATGGTTTAACTCATGTACACATTTTGATAATTGAAGAAATGTGAAAAATATCATTAATTCATTCCAATAAAAATGTGGGGTTTTTAATTATTATATGTATTTAATAAATTATGGTAAGTGTAAAATGCAACTCATGAGTAATGGTTTCAACATGTTAAAAGTTAATGGTTCAACTCATGTATCATGTCGATAGTTGAAGAGATGTCAAAAAAATCACTAACCCATTATAATGTATTGTGTAAATAAAGTAAAGGTTATCTCGATTTTCACATCAACAATTTGAAATTATTAAAAAATAAAGTAGGGTTCAAATTATACTCATAAGTGAACAACATAATGAATGTAACAATTATGAACAATATTGACCATTAATTAATGCAACAAGTCACCTGCAAACTTAAGAAGGCTAAATGTAATTGAAATGTAGTCAAATCAAACAATAGTCAAAATGTGTGGGGGTGACAAAGGACAAGATTTCTTCTTGTGAATAATGGTATAACATAACATATCTTGATGTCGAACAATGTCAAGATTCTCCGTAACCATTGGCATTACACATTGAAATAAAGTTATTCAAATTGTTCACATGCTTGAAACCGCACATTTGGATCATCCAAATTGATTATTACCATTGTGTTTCATCATATTCAATTTAGTAGTTCAAGCTCACAACTAAATAGTATAAAATATGGTGAAAAAGATGCAACAAAACTTTGTGAACTAAATTTATACCATGCATCTAAACATGATACCTATAGATTTCAATATCTAGCATGGCCCTTTTGAAGTTCATTCTTTTGCAAATCCCACTTCACCATTTGCACCATCCCCTCAACTAACTATTTACCTTAGGATGGTCTTGTGAAGTTGTATGATGATTGATAAGTTTTTATTCTCACAACTCTTGGAACTCCCAACAAAATTTAGTACCTGGTGAATATTTTGGATGGAAAACAAAACTTATATATTTCAAACACCATGTCTAAAAATGCATAAACATTCATTTCATTCCTATGATTCAATAATGGCACCAATTTTAATGACTTTGATAAATGTTCAATCATAACTAAAACATATTGGTTATGTTGCACTATCTAATTCAACAAGTTGACAAAATCCAAACTCTAACAATAATTAAGCACCATGATGGGCAATGGATGTAAATGAAGTGTAAGTAAGTTGAATGATGCCCATACTTGGGTCACACACCACGCATTGAAAAACAAATAGTTGAAGATGTAATTCCATCCATGCCACCAATTTGATGTTTATAACAAGCTATACATCCATCAAAACCCAAAATGGCCCAATTCTTCATGAGCATGTAATACAAGGCCTTCATGTTGTTTTAATCATAATATTACCCACATTCATCCATCCGTCCGCAACCATAAGAAGGAATTACCTTTTCGCTTAAACCACTTGGCCCCATGCATGACCTAGTCACATTCCTTAGGTGTTAATCCAATTGAAACTTTGCCTACTTGTAAATATGTGATAACATCTATATATGATGTATGTCTAGAGCACTCACCATCCAATTCAATGTTCACATCACAAGAATCTTTATTACCCATGTTAGGTGTACATCCCAATGAGGTACATAGGTATGCAAAGGCATGCCATCTTGATATTGCTTCCAAATTTGTATAATTGTGCCAACGACTTATATGGTGTTTTCCTTGCTATAACTTGGGTTGCAACTTGATCCATTGACATCCCTATTAACCCTACTAGCCTTATGAACTATGTCAAAGTTGTATTCCTATAAGATAAAAACCCATCTTGTCAACTTTCTTGTGATTCCATCAAAGATTTAAGTGGTTAGTGATCCATAACCAATGTGAATGGGCTACCATAAAAATAACACTAGAATGAGGAAACCACCCAAACAACAATGAAGTGCATTTTCTTTCATATGAATTGTACTTGGCCTCCATTTTGTTGCTGGTTTGATTGACATATGCCATCACAAATTGTCAACCATCATCATTAAGTTAGGTAAGCATGATTCCTAACCTTAAAATACTACAACAAATATGTAATTAAAATGGTTGTCCTTGTATGGGTTGTAGCAAAATGGGAGTTAATGTGAACATGGCTTTCAATTCATGAAAAGCATGTTCCTATGCCTTCCCTTAGATATATTATTAGTTAATATTCATCAATTGGGTTAAAACTTTAACAATTCAAGGTTGTTAAATCCTATAACAAACCTCTAGTAATAATTACATAAGCCTAAAAAAACCTTACAATTATTTGACATCCAATGGTTGAGGCACCTCTAAAATGGCCTCAACCTTATGCTTTTAAACCCCTAATCCACTAGGATAAATCATCTAACCCAGGTGCTCAACTTGAGTTTGGAAAATTTGGCAATTGCCCATATGCAACTTAAAGTTATTTTCTTTTAAAGTCTTTTAAACACTTCTTGTAAATGTTGCATGTGATCCTTTGGAGTGAGGCTAAAGACAATGGTTTCATCTATGTACCATTTGACAAAACTAAAAATGCCAACATTTGATCCATGACCTTTTATGTAGGGGTGTTTTTGAAACCAAATGGTGACAACTACCATTGGTACAAATAGTCCTTTCCATGAAAATCAATCCCCATGAACATTGTTTTGATTTTGTCACTATCCTTGAATGGCAACTAGTGGTAGCCATAATGTATGTCTAAGGTGTAAAAAACCTTGGTTTACCCAAGGGTGTCAAACATGTCCTTTGATAGGGCATGTCATACTTGTCAAAATGCATCCACTTGTTCACCAACCTATAATCTCCACACATGTAGTGTTATGTCCAATTGCCAAAAATGTTTTTGGCTAGCATCATTGTTGCTAAAGCATATTCACCCCTAGATAGTTTTACCAAACCAATTTCTAATAGTTATGATGTCCAAACCTCAATTAAGGCCTTCTCCACCTCAACAAGCCTATAAGGTTGCATAAAAAAAGAATTATCATCCTCAAGTATGACGTGGACCTCTTATCCTTTCAATCGGCTTAATTCTTTGAAATTGAATGCAAACCATCTAGTATAATTTTGCAATATAGTTGTCAAGCATTTCCCAAACTTTATTTCATGTAACCATTTGACTAATAATTAATTCCCATGTTTTTGTGGTCATTAATATTTTGGGTTTTGGGGTGACAAAATATCCTTAATACTTGACGTTAAAGGCGTGGACTAGATGATTGTTATGCAAAATGTGGGGAGGTGCATGATTAACTTGGTGTTGTCACATTATCGACTTCTTGTTCAACACCCATAGATCCGTCTTGACATTCCTAATGCCACAATTGCTAAGGATGTATAATTAAGCTTGCCATAACATCACTTGGGCTCCCTTGCACTAACATGGTTATATTAGTTAAAAGTGCAACATGTGAAGGATGGGATGGAGTGGGTGGGTGTGATTGGGCAAAAACTTTGTCCTGCCAATGCCAAATTAAAAATCCAAGTGAGGCAATCAAGTTCAATGACTTGCCCCAAAATCTACCTATGAAATCTTTCCAAAAAAAAAAAACATAGTTGTGGTGTCAATGTGAAAGCCCATGGCTTGCTCCCTTTCACATTGGGTTCCTTCATATTAAATGAACCAAATTTCCAAACCAATCATGGGCATCCATCTTAAAATGCATGATAACGTGGAATTTTTTTTAAGTCAATAAGGTTCTTATGGAAGTCCAAATCCTATTGACCATTGCCAAAGGTGATTAATCATTATGGTGAATTGTGCACGATTATCATCCTAGATCCAATATGACATCCATGAAGTGCGTGGGTGACTTTGGGATGGGTTGATATGATTGTTGGATGATTGTTAGTAATGTTAGGTTAATTCACATCCACTTCTACTAGCTCAATGTCGATCCAAGCCTAAATATGTTGCCATCCTATTAACACAACTAGGGTTCCAATAATCTCCTAGTGATGGAACATTCTCCAATGAATATACACACTAGTGCATTTGTGTGGTTTATAAATATTATAGGACATGTACCAATTCCCAAAAAAAAATTACTTTGGGGTTTAAAAGGCTTTGACATGTGCTAGCTTGTGAAAAACCTTAACATGACCATCTTGAAATGACTAGATCAACTAACCCAACATTGTCCAAATCCTACGCCCTTAACAATGTGATATTGTTTGGTAGGGAACATTGGTTACGTACTGTTGACGTGGGCAACAAACCAAGTTGTTGTCACAACATCATAACATGGCAAATGGAGGTTTGCCTAACATGTGCACCTATTTCCATGTGATGATACTATTGTACTTACATGCAATAATGTAAAACTACAACCAAATTAGAATTAATGCCTCCAAAAAACTTCAATATGCATATCCCATCTTTGGGAATATTCTACCAAATAATTATGCACATCCAATATTGGGCATTATATTCAATCATAATGGCCTATTACCAACATCCATGAGTAATTATGGGCTTGGTGATGATAAAACGTGCCAAGCTTGATGAATGTAGTGACTTGCCAATGCATGTAATTCCGACAATGTGCCCCATGGTGGCATAAGATTTAACACCAACTCCTAAATGAACAACATCCCACCTACCATTGACATCACAAATTAACCACTAGGGGGTTCATCTTGATTATGGATGTTATCTTTCGTCAATTCAAAACCATGGGGAAGGTTTGAAAATCCAATTAACATAATTGATTTTTTGGATTTTCCTAGATGCCCCTTGACAAACCTCATTGGCAACAAAGCCCTACAATTGTCTCCTATCTACCATCTTGATTGGTAGGATGATGTTTTTTCCCAAACATCTAAAGTAACCCCTAAAGGGTATAAAATCACTCTTCAAAGAAATATGTCATGAGATGTAGCATAAATAACCATTGTTTAAGTCCACAATATGGTATAAATCGTTGGTTTGTTGGGGTTAACTTAGATCACAACCTCATGTTTGGTTAATCCCTGAGATTTTTTTGACCCATTGGTTGATATCAAGATTTGGTATGTGCATAGTTTGAAATTGACATTGATCAATCCAAGACCTTTCATTGTTGTTTTGTGAAACATTAGGGGTTGAACATTTGAATCCAACATAATCCTCTAAGGTCAATACCATTGTTTAATGCTCCTTTCAACTAAAAAATTCCCTTTTCATTACACACCACAACCACACTAGGGACAACACATGCCATATTAATGGTTTGATGTGCTAAGAATTGTTGAAGTTTGGCAACTTTTAATTTGCACGCCAAAATGGAGATTTTGAAATTTTCATTTGAGTTGAGCTTGAAAGTACTATGGGGCATCATGTTTGAAATTGGATTGTTGTCCAACATAATCACCATCCTTGGTGTTCCCCCACCCTTAAATAATGTGGCCATTAAACAAAATAATTATGTTGGTTGAATATCAAGAATAGCTAATGTTTCAACATAAAAAAATGGTGCCCAATACATTATCATTATTGTCATTAGCAAATTGCTTAATGCTTTTTGTTTTGAAAGTGGAACCAAATGTGCTCTTCAATTTCATTGGTGCAATTTTGGAAATTGACACTCCTATAAGGTTAGAAATCATATCCATTAACACAAATGATAATGGTAAGTGAATTTTGAGTTGAAATTCCCCACATTATGGATTTAACCTTTTCATTAGCAGTTCATGGTTTCACAAAACAAACATTCGTTATTATCATTAATGTAATTATCAAAGTATTTTGATTGAACTTGAAACCTTAACACAATTCCATTAATTGTTTGAAACACATGGTTTATTAAAATAATCAACATCACCATATATGGGACCAATGGGCCTAAAAATATTGTTTCACAAAAAAATCTTGGGTTGGCATTCAAGGTTCAAGCTAAAAGACAAGGAATCTTTTCATCCCTTAACTTTGCTCGAAATAAGTGTATTAAATTTCACATGTGCCACCATGCTCATCACTAAAGCCTCCAAGCATGTGAATATCACCTCCATGGTGTTGGGTTGAGTTGGAACTAGCTTGATGGTTGACCTTTTATTGGTTGCACCTTTCCCATTTTAGCCTTTTTTAGAATCGTAACTTTTCCCACCATTGGTTGTTTATGATTAAACTTGTTTAAGTTTTGGATGAAAAGTAAAACAATGATCTGCATCATGCCCATAAATTTTACAATGGGAATACGATTGGCTAGGGTTAAGGCTTGAAGTGGATTAGGGAAAACCATTTTCTAATTAAACCCACCACATTTCCAACATTTTCCCTCTTTTCATTATTCAACAAAATATAATGAACACACACTACCTTGTTCCAATTTGGTCTCTTTGGTCTTATGTGGTGTAACCTTATTCGGCTAACCACATGCTTGTTGAATTGATGGTGCTAAAAGGTTCTTTAGGTTGTCTTCATTAACTCAAAAGTCACCACATGTTCGTCCACCGTATTTAATTTAATGTGTTTTGAAAATTTAAACACACTTACAAATGTGGGTTGTGTGAACTAAAATATTGTAACATCTTACACCCATCACCTGAGTTTTTTGTCCAAAATCCCATACCAAAATTGGATAACTTGTGTTTTTCTGACTCCTTGTGTCATAATCATCTTGACTTTATCATTTGCTTATATAAACCTTTTACAAACTTTCATGTGGTTTATATTGAAACTCTTATAAACCCCATAACTTTGTGTCCAAATTTTTTGGTAATTTCTTTAATGCAATTATCACAATAATTCCACAATAGGATTAAATGCCATCAAAGGCCATTAATGGAAGGGCTAACACCACCACTTTCGGCAATTGTACCACTAACATTATTGTTTCCACTAATCAAAATGTTATTGGGAATTACCATAGTTGTAACAACATTTGGGGTCATAATGCCCTTAGTGATGGAAACATAATTAGGCAACCCATAATTTGTTATTGTGCATTTTGAGCTTCATGGCCATGCCAAAATTTGTGGAAATTATCCATCAACAACCTTTCCAAATGTTAAAACAACCCCTTCTATGCCATGAAAGGCGTGAAACAACTATGGATTATATATTAGTTGCATATCACATTAGCTATCAATTTCCTAAATAAAGTCATTTAACTAGATGTTACCAGCCACCCCCAAATATTGATTGAGTCATGGTGGGTCCATAAAGTTTGTCCATGTCCCACAACAATGATGGAACACTTTATAACTACCTTGTACCAAAATTTGAATTTGAATCCAAATATGAATATTCTCTTCTTGATGATGGTGGTGTTGGTGGTTAAAACCAAACCCCCCACCTTGTAAACTCACGAAAATCATTAATTGTACCCAAAGTGTTTTTTGTTTTTAAATCCCATGGCACTTTTATGGTGACCTTTCTCCCTAAACCTTGGGTTCCAAACCCTAATTCTTAACAAATGTTGAACATGTAGGCTTAACCTAACTTTAATTCAAGAAACCTACACCCACTAAAAACATATTGGAGGTTAAATAAATGTGGGGTTCATCATAACACAATATTATGGTATACTAGTCATCAACTTGGTCTCACCACCACAACCAAAAATTGAAGTTGTTTCAGTCATCACCTTTGGATGCAACTTGCAACAATGCCAACCTTTTAATAACATAACTTTATTAAACCCTAATCACTATGTTTAGGCATATCGAAAGTCAATTAAAACTTACACAATGTTTATAATTAGTGGGCAACCTTGTCCCATGCTTGACCATTAATCCATAAATTACAACCCCAAAGTTCAACATGAAAATTAACATG
>Ga0116228_10006192_pt1 | contig 10698 bp, 7 predicted proteins | sample S1TSphfallax_2_FD_89694 | JGI IMG/M metagenome (GOLD analysis project Ga0116228, IMG submission 89694) | Host-associated microbial communities from peat moss isolated from Minnesota, USA - S1T2_Fc - Sphagnum fallax MG | ecosystem: Host-associated > Plants > Peat moss > Unclassified | place: USA... | reverse complement strand
TTAATATTTTTTAATTTTTAATAATAATTAATTAACATCAAAATATGAAGAAATTTTCTGAAATTAAAATTTATATTCATTTTTACGCATGTAGAATATATTTATTTATTTTTATACACTTATTATATAAAATTTTATATAAAGTTTTTATAAAATTTTAAGGTACAAATAAATTATATATTTTCCACATCTTACACTTCTATTTTATTTTTAAATCAAAATATTTTTAAAAATATAATATATCATACATTACCATTAAAATTTATTTCAATGTATAATATTTAATTTAGTCACATTGAATATTTAAAATGGATTATATATCATGTATATTTAAGAAAAATGTAATAAAGGTTTTTATATTACCTATATATATAATAATAATCAAAATTAGGTCCTTACATGTTTTAGTTTATTATGTCCATTTGTATTCATATTAAATTATTAATAGTCCTTTTTGAATCATTGTAAAATAATTGTATGACCACATTGTTTTTGTAATGACACATCATTTTGTCCACATCATTTTCATAGTTATTCTTGAATTATATTTGAAATGACTTTCATTTAGTCACATTTTCAAATGATATTTCAGACATCCATGTCATTTTGTCATCAATCACGGATGTTATATGGATGAAAACTTACAATGAAAAAATGATGTTATCTTCCTATTAACACGTTGTCATTGACTAATCAAATGCACCACTAATATTATATGATTACAATTTTTTTCACATAGGATTTGAAGTAATATCCTATGACTATAATCAATTATGTAAGCATTTAGGACATCTAGTCATTGATTTCTTGGTTGCAAAGGACAAAATTCCTTTCAATGTAAGAATCAAATTTTCTAACCTCAAATTAAATTAGGCCACCCTAGGTTGACATAGGTCAACTTATGTACTACCTACAACCTAGCCTAGGTTAACCTAAGCCTCCCTATGTTGACTTAGGATGAGTTAAGTCAACCTAGACTATCTACAATCCTAGCTTAGGTTAACATAAGCCTTCCCATGTTAAAAGAAACTTAACCTAGTCTATCATAGCTAAGATTACTTTGTTTTTAGACTAGACTTAAATTAAACTAGGATAAACCTAACTAAGTTAGACCTAAATTAAACTAGGTTAGATTTAGGTTAATCTAGGCTATACCTAGATTAAACTAGACTAATCTAGGCTAGACATAGATTAAATTAATCTAAACATGGCTAAACAAACATAAATAAGGCAAAACACAATTATTTTAAAGCTAAACATGGTTTGAAATTGTTAATGTATAGCTAAATTAATATAATTAATGTTTAAAATAATGATTCTTGGTAAACATGGTTAAATTAACATAAATGGAAATAAACATAATTTTATATGGAACATGGTTAAACAATGATAAATTAAACTCAATTTGAATATTTTACATTTGGTTAAATTTGGAAAAATTAAGATAAAGTTCACTATTGAAGTAATACATGGTTAAATTGTGATAAAATTCTGAATTAAACTAGGTTATTTAAACTAAACTTGGCTAATAAAATGACTGGTCCTATGTGACTGTAGTTCATTTTTTGGGTCATTTTTGTTAATTTCATGAGTCATAAGGTTTATTACTAAGTGCTAAGAATAATTTTAGTCATTTTTTTAATCGTGTTGAACATTGTAATTGCATAGGACAAGTAAAAAAAAACATGTTTTAGCATTATGAACATTTTTGACCAATCAATAAACATAATTTTTTTGAAATTAATGTCATGAATAATTAAATTGACTACTAGTTGTTAAAGACATTCTTAGTCATTTCTTTAATCATGTTGAACATTATAATTGCATAGGATAAGTCACAAAATGCATGTTTTGCATTACGAACACTTTTGACTAATCAATAACTGCAAGTTAATTGAAATTAGTGTTATGAATCATTAGATTGATTATTAGTTGCTAAAGAAATTTTTAGTCATTTCCTTAATCATGTTATACATTACAATAGGTCATAATAGACATGTTTTGGCATTATGAACATTTTTGACCAATCAATAAATGTAATTTCATTGAAATTAATGTTATGAGGCATGAGGTTGACTATTAGTTTTAACACCTTGTTGACACACGACATGCCACACCATCATCATTAGAAATTGAATCATTGTTAGTTGCTATTAATCGCAAAAATAAATGGTATTTTTGAATTGCTAATCTTAAATCATTCAAATATATTAATATAAATTCAATAATAATAATAATAAAATTACCCAAAAATTGAACAAGTTATCATATTGACTATTGTTGCAAAATTATGATGCCATGTGGCATCTTGATATCCTTTGCAATTACATAGTAATTTTTGTGACCAAGTAGTTATAAACATAGTCAAAAATATAATAATAATTTTTGAAACTAGTCATAAAACCCAAGATGAGTTGTTGTGCATTATGCATAAAAAAGGTTGAAATTAACCCACTTTTTAAACATCCATGCACAACAAGGTAAACTTTGTTCCAATGTTGGAATGTGGCATACATATTTTGACAATGGTTGGTGTGAAGAGTAAAATTGTTTTAATGTGAAAAAACAACTTTCCTTTGCACATCATCTTACCTTTTCATGGAAACTCTAGGCCTTTTTTGCCTATAGTTGCTTCTATTTTTCCCCTTCAACTTCCCCAATTTGATATATTTGGCATGGGTCCATGCATGTTATCAATGTGTCCATATATACTCATAATGATATGTAAATTATGGTGTCATCAAAGTCACATTTTAGAGTTAACCACACATTATAGATAATAACATGTTACAAATAACATACATGCAAGAATTCTTCAATAACATAATGAACATACTTTTAAAAATGGAGCACGTTGTTACAAACTTCAATTTGCTAAAACTTGAAAGAGATGACAATGCATTGCCACTTTATCCTCCCCCAAGCACTTGTCTTTCTTGGAGTCCTAACTCACAACAATTGTACCTTGTCCCACCTTGCAATTATTTTACAATATTATTTGAGGTCAATGATGCATTGTCATTCTTTCAAAGGCTAACCAACACCCATCATGCTTGGAGTTGGGCTTCATATCACTTTTAACTTGTCCCACTTGCATCAATTTTCCATCCTTCTTACTCCCAAAACTTGTGCCACTCTCTTTCATTTGACCCTATTTTTTGACACGCAAACCTTATTATGAAAATCAAACATATTTCTAGTCCATTGATCAATGATCATAATACTTGCATTGAGTCATCAAAATTGTTGTGATGATGTATGAATACATAAAATATGCTAGTATGCAAAGTACAAAAATGTAACAACTAGGTTAGGTTTCTTGGAACCTAATTTATCCAAGCCATTTTTTCAAAAAATTAGAAAGCCCAAGTGTAGATAAATTTGAATGATAACCCCCAAAAAAAATCAGCAAAAATGGATCCTTATAGCCTTTAAATGTACTAATGAACATTATAAGATTCAATATTAGTGAATATCCAAAAACCCTAGCAATTTATGTGAATGATCTAAAAAGATTATTCTTTATGCTTTTATAGGTGTATGCACAAAATTTCATTGAAAAATTCCTATTGCAAGAAATATTTTTCAATCCTTTTGTGTTAATGTGCAATATGTTATTGACAACTGTAAATTATACCCACAATGATCATTCTTTTAGCTAACACATAAAGCTTCTAGTGAATAATCATTCACAAGTTTTCAATCCTTGTTATAAGCTTTGGGTTTGAACATTGTGGGTATTAATAGCCATTTTTGTTCAATGTAGGACCAAAAACCTTCGTAGCCTTTTCTTTAGTGTAATCTTTACACACCTTGACCTATTTTGGGTTCAACCTCTTAAAACAAAAACCATATTTTTCCATGAACTTTTTCTTAGTAAAATTGCAGGTCCCATTGCCAACAAACAATTCTAAAATGTCTCCAATGTATGAAGGAGTTGCAAATCTTGCCTTTGAACCATTACTTGTTTTTGAATTTGTTGTTTGTTTTGAACCATTACTATAATAGGCTCCTTCTTGTTTTACTTTTCTATTCACATCATTCAATTGTTGAAAGTACTATTTGACGACATGAGAATTGACATGCTTGCATAAAATTCTCATTGAGTCATGTAAGAATAAAAATAAAACCAAATTATTGTGATTACATTTGAAGGATGGAAAGTAATGATAATTTCATGAGAAACGACAAGTGAGAAGGATTGTTAGACTATTAAAAAATACCATTAAACCATTGAAGTAGACCACTAGGTTGTTTAATTAGTTATGTATAATGATGCACACAAATGCTAGTTGGTTAACATACCCTCCTTTTTTGGATCCCCCCTTCCATTTTGCCCCTAAAATTAAACATATGGATTGTTGTGATGTACCATTCTTGTCCACCTTAATATGTCTTTACCCTATTTTAGATTCATGCAATAATGAATTAGAGCTTTATCAAGGCAAAAACACATTAGGGTGTAACACTTTTCAACATATGTGGAATCCATACTGGTGTTAAAAATGACCAAAATGACATTGTAAATACATTATAAATAAGATAATTATATTACACAAGTCATATGGCAAGGTTAAACAAGTAATTTTTAAACAAGTAAAGACTTTATCAATGGTAGGTAATTGTATCAAAATTTTATACTTGAAAAATTAGAACTTGAATTGTTAATTTGAATAAATAAAAGACTTCATCAAAAAATTCATATTTCATCATATATTTCAAATTATGATCATCCAAATCTTTCAAAATTTTCTTCTTTTATTTCAATGGCAAAGAAAATCATTCAATTAGATTTGTTAATAAGTACATGGAATCCATAGGGAATCCATAATAAAAACACAATCAAAGGAGCTACCTAAGTGAGTGGATATTCATTAAAACTACATTTTTGTATGTTTGAAAAATCACAAGTGAAGCATAATAGTTTGGATTGTCATAATTTTTTTTGAAATATATTCCATCAGTTGCAAAGTTTACATGCTTAAAGCTTGACACAAATCAATTTAATTTTTGCATGTTCAAAGTATTCAAACTTCAATAATGGATAGACTTTGTTTTTTTCAAACATCATTTTTTTACTAAATGTGCACCATTCCTTCTAAATCTTAGAGAGGATTTTTGTAGAAGGGAAAAAAGACTTAAACTAATGAAAAATATTTTTATAATCAATTTGAGCACATTTGGCTCAAAATGGTTTTTGAACTTGAAAATTATGAATTTTGAAAATGTAATTTTAATAAAAGTTGTTCATGTCTATGTGATAAAAGGCATGGATGCATAATATACATGATATAAAATCATTTGTAATCAAAATGTATTTATATTTAAAATGTAGTGTTAAAAGGGGTATTTGAAATATAAATTTTAAAGTTATAAATCAACATAAAAAGACACGTGTCATGTTTAGTCCTTAGAAAAGGACTTTTACCTTAGCACCTTTAGTTCCCTTGATCATGTTTTCAACCCATAACCATATAATATGGATTGTGATGCAATTTTTAACATTTCGAAAGTCCAATATGTAATTGCAATTCAAAATCCATTCATGAAATTCATATGATGTGATCATTTCATATATAATATCATTTTGTTGAGTTTTTAAAAATATCTTATTGATTTTTTTCGTTCCATGGTCAATAATCAAGTTGTAATAGGATTATGTAATCATTTGTAATGTACTTTCACCCATCAATTAGGTCCTTTTCACCTTTTGTGACAACATTGTGTTCCTAAGTTCACCAATCTTGTTGTTTTCAACCATTGGAAAACTTCATACCTTAACAACACCCATGTCAATTCACACAAATAATTCAATTTTGATTTTTACCTTTGAAAGGAATATGTGTTCATAAACCCGAAACCCTATTTAAAAAATTTAATCCCCATTCCACATAACATCAACAAATTATGAATTTTGTAGCAAAGATCCAAACATTTTGCAAGTAGTTCCATATATAGCACACATTGAATGAAGTTATTATTCACCATTGTTCTTAAGCCCTATAACATTTCACAACATGTGAGCTGACGTTTTGTAGACCTAAAAAAACATAAAGAAAAGTTTCTAGCACATTACAAAAGAATGTAACATTTTAAACATCCATTGCCATAGATAATTTGAAGAAAAAACATGACATTGTTGATTAAAATAAGACAACATCATCTAAGTTAAACTTGCATTAAGTTTCATTAACAATTGCTCAAATGAAAATGAATTTTTCTATTAACATTTAGCCCTTGGACATGATTTTGCCAATGAAGAATTTTGTGCTATCCATGAATGTCCTAGCAACACATTGTCCAATATAAAAGCGTACTTCCATAAGCTTGAACATCTTGTAGGTTTTCTGAACACTCCATTGCATTTGTTGAAAAAAATTGCAATAATTTGACAAGCATTTTGAAGAGTTTGATGTGATATGACTAGCACTTTCCTAGGACAATTGTAAGCATTATTGGTGTGCAATAAACCAACTAATCATTGCTTAAAGCTTGTAGGATGATGGAAATTGTGCTTGAAGTTTGTATGGTGATGGAAATGGTACATAGGTGAGGACTATTAAACTGCTGTTAGGGTTTAGGATCAATGTAGGATGGATTTCCCAATTGTTGCAATTGGCACCAACATGTTACATGGTGGCATGCCAAAATTGACACGCTCCCAAGTCACGGGGTGAAACCCACTTGAGGGTTTCACAAAGTCAAGTTGCGGAAGTTGAGACTTGGAAGCACGCTCCCGGCTTCCAACTCTAAAAAGGGGTAGAGGGTCGAGTTGGGAGCCCAGGGATTAGACTAGGAAGAAGGTTTAGTTAATCAAGCTCGAATCTGCATCAAAACAAACCACCCATGTGGTTAGTTCACATTCCGGGACACCCTTGGGTGTTGGGACAAGCCACGGGCACTTGGACATACAAGACTCACCACGGCCCGGACTCGGGAGTAAGCCACCACCTTACTCCCTATAGTATTCTCTGCGCCACATTTCGGGAACTACATCCAAATGGCTCTTTTTCCCGGGACTCCCAAGTTGGAGTCCCGAAATTGTCTTGAAACTGTCCCGGGTGGAGTCCCGGGACTTTGGGAGCGCATAACTCCTGACTGCTAGGTCTGATCGCGACGAGGTCTGAACTAAACTTGTAGCCCTCGTCGAGATCTTTCCAACGACGTATCGCACTCTCAGTTCGGAGGTCGGGAAGAGGTCGATTCCCGACTTTTAGTGGTCGGGAGTCAAACTGCCAGTTTGACTCCCGGCCTTTCTTTTGCCCATAACTTGGGCGCCAGATGTCCAAATGGCCAATGCGAGGCCATTTTCGATATCTACGCTTCAAGACCTTTCCAATGACACCAAGAACACCTCAATGCAATGTGTTTTGGGCCTTGATGTCGAACCCTAAACATTCGGGAGTCCCGGAGGACTCCAAATCCTCACTTTGCCAAGTGTTGGGCTTCACCCCCACACTTGGCCAAAGTAGGGTTGCGACAAAAATGGTTCATCCCATGAGATGACATGCGATGGTAACACACATTATCGAATATATGTGTTATGTGGGACATACTCGATAATGTGCATATGTGACAATTAAGCGAACAAAGATCACGAATGGTGCAGATAGTGAAGTGAGATCACAGAAGTATGACTTACAAAAAGACCACACTTGAAATTAGGACTTGTAATTATCATGGTTGGCCGTGGGATATAGGTTTAGTTAGTAGGCCTCATTGGCATCTTTTCATTGTACTTTATATTATTCGATTGGGATCTTGAACTATTAGCCTTTATTTGATGTGATGTTATGACTGTGATTAATTTCAATGATCCTTTAGTGTGGATTCAAGCATGTGAGCATCAGGTTATTTGTTTAGGTGGGTGATGCTTATGGTTATGGAGAATATGGCAATTGCTTAGCACCAAGATACTCTTCAACATGCCATGATTCATGGAGGAGGTAATTGACCTTGCGTTCATAGGTTCGAACTAGGGGATTATGTTTACTTGTAGTAGTCAACACCCACCACATTGGACGTGACTATAGCTCCTGTGATTTTGCGTGTTCGAAAGGTCTTACCTTCCAAAGTATTGTTGCTGGAGGGATGAAATGGTTAGACATGGAAAGACCATGTGTGTAATTGTGCGCCATGTGATCTTCCAAATGTGGATGGCTAGATTGACTGATCTTTGGCCACTATACCTGTTGGTTTATGGTGTATGTTGTATGGGCAATCCATACAAATTACTAGTATGTTGGTTTGTGACCAATGTTCAAAAGGATGGCACATGGCATGTTTAATATTGCCTTTGGACTAGGTAATGGTTGGCAATTGGTTTTGCCTTCAGTGCACCCAGTAAACGTGGTTTCCATAGTTACATAGTAGGACTAGTCTAAGATTTTTCCCCAAGCTGTCTCACCTTTGGTTGATGATTTGAAAGATTCCATAAAGGTGACTAACGATGGGGCTCACATTTGCACTTGGCCTAATGATCCTTTTGTCTTGGAATTGAAGGACTCACCTTGGTGGATTGTTGGCATAGATCTATAATGTTATTTGCTTTTAGTGGACCTTAGCCTTAGATAGGGGGATGGTTTGGATGTGGTGTACGAAGTAAAGTATTTTTATGTTCTGTGTTGTGAGTATGGTGACAACAATAGTTGTAAGCGTTGACCTTGGAGCACACGATAGTTGTCAAGAGTTTTATAAGAATTATAGATTTTTATCCTAATTATTGTAGGTAATTTGGGGTAAGTAAGTTTGGAACCAGTTCCACTATGAACGAGATTCTAGTGTTTTGGTGCTCAAGATAAGTAAGGATGGTGTGTGATGAGAATCCAATTTTTTGGATTTTGAAGCACATTGTAACTTTGTTGTGTTTTCTATGTTCTTGTTATGCAAGGAGTTTCTTGAGGTTTTTGTTGGTACTTGGATTCTTGTGTTTTGTAGATGAGTAGAACTTTGGGTTTGGATGTGATGTTCCAATTAGGATAGTTTTATGTTATGTGTAGTGAGTATGGTGACAATGATAGTTGTGGGTGTAGACATTGGGGCGCACAACATTAATGAAAAATTACACTTGGTTTTGTTGGAATGGCCCACCACTTGTGGATTAGATATTGTTCAAAACAATATCAAACAAAACAACCACAAAATGCCAAGCCATTTGTTCATACAAAGATGATTTAGGTTGTACGGGAAAGCACTGCTCTTTTCATCATGACTATCTTTATTGGGTTTGTGTCTGGACTGATTCCAGGTTCAGGATAATGAAAAATTGTGCTCAATTGCTTCCATATTTTTGATGCTACAATCTAAAGTTGGAGCCCCATGGCCGATAATCTAGAAGGTGAGGTCTGTGTAAAGGCCATGATACTTCTGCCAGTGGAGATGCTCTGTTATAAGGTTTTGCAATTTGGCCAATTGTCGATGACCCATTATGGAAAGGCCTACAGATTGCTTGCCCGGACACAAACAACTTGAGTTGGATTTCTGGTTCCATTAATACATATATGATCAGACAAAAACTGTGAATTAGATCTACAATTTTTGTTTTCCCTCTCTGTATTCAACATTTACCTGAATAGGGTTGTTTGTATGCTTGAAGATTTGTTGTCAGGCCAACACAATTGCTAGATTTGTTGGTCAGAATTTGTTTTCGTAGTTATCTTGTGTGAACCAAAAGCCAAAGTGTAATAGCTATTTACAGACAGGCTTCTAACTTCCCAATGTGATTATCATTTCGCCCCACCCCACACATTACTTGTGTTCTTTGTTCTTGCATGCTGGCAAAACATATTATATGTGGTGGACCATCTAGCAATCTTGCACTAACTGACAGTGGTCGTTTTCTAGGGCTTCTTTATATGTGTCATGTTCAGATTTATTGCACTGCTTTGTCTTTTTTGAGTAGTGAGGTTCATGTCTAGAAAAGTCTAAAGCATTGAAATCCACACACAGAAAACAATTGTCATCATAATATGGCAGAACCACCTCACCACTCCTTAAGGTTTCTGCCTACAAGTTGATCTTTTTTTTTGCGCTAAAAAGTGCCAAATGGCCACACTGCCTCAAATTTCTGGCAAAAATCCCCTTTAATCTAAAGAATAAATCGCCAATCTTCCCCCTATTTTGGGGAGCTTCTGACCAGCAGTCTGTCTAATTTTTATGATCCTTTACAAAAGTCTCGCCAGTTAAGGCGAAATATGTCTGAATCTGTCTCGTGTTACTTGCCAGTGTTGTGATGGTACAAAATGAAAAGAATCTGGCTGTACAAGTGTCTACACCAGAGTGATCCACAGGACTGAGTACAGCAGAGATAATGGCATAAAAAGAGGCAACTGGAAGTCTAGAACAGCTCCAAAGTTGAAAGACTTACATAAACAGGCCAAATGTTAGGAGTCCAAGGAAGCAAGGAGTCTGCTTGGATCTATTTTTTTGTGCTACTCATTGGGCATGACTTCAACAAGCTCAGTGTTTCAGAAGGTAGTGACAGTCCTATGGGTCCTGTTCCATGGTGTTCAACACATTCACAATACTAGTGAATAATATTCGAGTTTTTCAGTAAAGTCAGGAAAACAAGGCACCAGAACCCTGAGTTTGGTCCAAAACCGAGTGAGATTTTAAAAAACACCTGCAAAAAAGTAGCCTTGGGGCCGGGGGGGGGGGGGGGGGGGGGGCTGTGTTATCGACGAGTGTAGCTACATTTTT
>Ga0116228_10006191_pt1 | contig 10700 bp, 9 predicted proteins | sample S1TSphfallax_2_FD_89694 | JGI IMG/M metagenome (GOLD analysis project Ga0116228, IMG submission 89694) | Host-associated microbial communities from peat moss isolated from Minnesota, USA - S1T2_Fc - Sphagnum fallax MG | ecosystem: Host-associated > Plants > Peat moss > Unclassified | place: USA... | reverse complement strand
CCTTGCCAGATATTGATGTTGACGCAATCGTGATCGGGGCCGGCCCCGGCGGCTATCACGCCGCGATCCGGCTCGGACAGCTCGGGAAGAACGTGGTGTGCTTCGACCGCGACGAAGTCGGTGGCGTGTGCTTGAACTGGGGCTGCATTCCCACGAAGGCGCTGCTGCACGTCGGCGAAGTGGCCCGCCACATCCGCGAGGCCGGCAAGATCGGGCTCAAGGTCGCCGAGGCCGAAGTCGATCGCGAAGGCGTTGCGGCGTTCACGCAATCGGTCGTGAAGTCGAACGTCGGCGGCGTGAATCAGCTCTTCAAAGCGAACAACGTCACGTTCGCATACGGTGAGGCCTCGTTCGTCGATGCGAAACGCGTCGCGCTCAAGAAGCGTGACGGCACGACGGATACCTACGTCGCGAAGGATGCCGTCGTGATCGCGACCGGCAGCGCGCCCGTCGACGTGAAGGTGTGGCCGCGCGACGGCGAGACGATCATCAACTCCGACGATGCCGTGCAACTCAAACGGATTCCGAAAACGCTGCTCGTAATCGGCGGCGGCGTGATCGGGCTCGAGTTCGCGACCGTTTACACGCGCATGGGCGCGAAAGTGCTGGTGGTCGAGATGATGCCGCAGCTTCTCACCGGCACCGACCTCGAGATTTCGAAGACGATGGGGCGCATTCTTAAAAAGCAGGGCGTGGAGATCGCGCTCGGCACGAAGCTCGTGTCGCTCGAGAAGACGGAGAACGGCGTGAAGGCCGTGATCAACGGCGAGTACACGGGCGACAAAGACGAGACGCGCGAGTTCGAAGTCGCGCTCGTTGCGGTCGGTCGCCGACCCGTCACCGACAACCTCAACCTCGCGGCCGCGGGTCTCGCTGTCGACGAGCGTGGTTTCCTCGCCGTCGATGCGCAGCGCAAGACTGCCGTCGACGGCATCTACGCGATCGGCGACGTTGCGGGCGCACCGCTGCTCGCGCACAAGGCGATGAAAGAGGGCACGGTCGCCGCGGAAGCGATCGCCGGCGATCCGTCGGCAGCCTACGATCCGGTCGCGGTTCCGAACTGCGTGTACACGGATCCCGAGGTCGCCACGGTCGGCCTTTCCGAGGAAGAAGCGAAGGCCGCCGGCTACGAGCTCCGCATCGGCAAGTTCCCGCTCCTCGCGAGCGGCCGCGCGCGCACGATGAACGAGTCCGACGGCTTGATCAAGCTGATCGGCGATGCGAAGACCGATCTTCTTCTCGGCATGCACATCATCGCGCCGCAGGCGGAATCGCTGATCGGCGAGGGCGTGATCGCGCTCGAGATGGGCGCGACGCTCGAAGACATCGGTCTTTCGATCCACCCGCACCCGACGCTGACGGAATCGATCATGGATGCCGCGGAGGCATCGCACTCCAAAGCCATCCATATCGTGAATCCGAAGCCGAAGCCGGTCCCCGTTGGAGCCGGCGCAAAGTAACCTTCGCAAGAACGTCGAGGTCGTCGAGCTTCCACGCTCGGCGTACCGCGACGTGCTCGCGTTACAACGCACGATCCACGATGAGGTGGCACGCGGCGTACGGCCGGATACGTGGATCGTGGTCGAACACGAGCCGGTGGTCACGCTCGGTCGCAAGGCCGATCGTGCGAACGTGCTGCTCGCGCCCGAGATGCTCGCGGCACGCGGCGTCGATCTCGTCGAGATCGAGCGCGGAGGAGATGCGACCTACCACGGACCGGGCCAATTGGTGGTCTATCCGATCATGAAGCTCGAGCGGTTTCGCGAGGTCGTACCGCTCGTCTCCGCTCTCGAAGCGTCGGTCGTCGACATGCTCGCCGGTTTCGGGATCGCGGCGACCGGACGGAGCGAACACCGCGGCGTATACGTCGGCGATGCAGCGATCTGCGCGATCGGCCTCGCGGTAAAACGAATGACGTCGATGCACGGCCTCGCCCTCAACGTCTCCACGCCGCTCGACTACGACAAACTGATCGTCCCGTGCGGCATGCCGGCCTTCGGAATCACGTCGATGTCGCACGAACTGGGGCGTGAGGTGTCGTTCGAGGACGCGAAAGATGCCCTGCTGTCCAGCTTAGAAGAGATGTTCCAGCTCGAACTTCAGAGCGCTCCGTCGAAACGAATCGCATGAACGCCCCGGAGGTGCGATGAGCGAAAGAACCCGATGGACGCTCCTCGACGCGGCGATCAAGGTTGTCATCCTCGTTGTCGTCGTTCTATCCCTCGTTTACGCCGCGACCTATTTCGGCCAGGTCGATCGATATTTAAACGGATTTCTGGCGGGCGGGTTCGCGTCGTACCTGCTACACAAATACTCTTCGCCGAGTCGTCACCGTGACGTCTTGTCGGATATCGCCCTTCTGGGCGTACTTGTCGTCAGCGCTCTTCTCGATAAGCACGTCGTAGAGACGTTCATCGGCGCACCAGTCGGTGCGGCGCTCTACCTCTGCGCGAAGCTCGTCCTGGCCTCACCGACGATGGTTCGACACGAAGAGAACCGATCGCGTCATATTTGGGCGCGAGGTCGAGACTGACGACTTGGCCGCCCCGAGCCGTGCAGCGCGCGATGCTCGGGCTCTTACTCGTCGCTATTACGAGTTGCGGTTCGTCGAACGCGCCGTCAAACGATGGCCCGCAGCCGATCGGCACGTCGCTCGCAGATCGGGCCGCGCTTCAGCGAACGTGCATCTCCGCGCTGCACGATCACCTCGCATCGCTCGGCGTGAAGCGGATCGACTCGTTCTTCGCGCAGACCCTCAACGGGCTAATCGTCTGCGATGCGACCTACGGACTGTCACACATTCCGACGCGAGAGATCTCCGCGTGGCTCGCGGGCGCCGACGGTAAACCTAGGCGGAGCGTCCGCGTTCCAAATCAACCGGCCGAGATCGCAAAACTCCCCGGCGATCCGCCGGCGCGGTTTCTCTATCAGCAGCATTGCATCCAATGGATGCGACGTTATCTGCCCGCGAGCATCGCGCACAACGGTGACGACCCGGACACGGCGGCGGCAGACGTCTTCAACGGCATCGAGGAATGCGACGCCGTCGCGGGCTTCGCCACGATTTCGCGCGAGGACCTCGCCCAAATCATCAAATCGAAGGACCTCGAGTGATGGCACGAAACGAACACGCAATGAACCCCCAAGTCTCACTGCCGGTAGCTTGGCGAAATTTGCTTCTTGTGGCGCTCGCGCTCATCATTACGTCGATCGTCCTCGATCGGTATTTTAAGGATCTTCCCAATGCCGTCGGCACGGCATACGCGGTCTCGCTAGCCGTGATATCTAAGAGCGTGAACAGGGAACCGTTGCTCGGCAGATTAGGATTATCGATTGGTGCCATCGTGGCACTCGCAGCGCAGACGTACACCGAAGTCGCGCTCGGGCGGCCGTGGATAGAATTCTTTCAAGGCTTCGCGTTCGGCATCGTATGCCTCGCTATATTCAGCCTCATCTTACCGCCGCTATTCAAGCGGTTCAGATCTACTCGCGGCTGAGGTCGTACTTCAAGAACTCCCGTAGCGTCGCGAAGCCCGGCGGCCGGGCGGTCATGCAGCGACCGTATTTTGCTCCGGGATCGGGCTTGCGTTCGTACACGGCGACCTTTCCGTAGCGGTGTAGTTCATGCGCCTGGCCGCTAGCTATCTCGGCTCGGACTTCGGGTAGGACCTGCTGCTGAAAATAATCGTTCGGATAGTCATCGGCGTACACGAGATAATCGACGTACGGGCAGAAGAACACCGTCGCATACGGATGGTCGATCGCGATGTGCGTAAACCATTCGTCGTGGAGCGCAACGTGCGCGTCTGGCGGAATCGTTGCGAGCGCCGCGCGGACATCGGCATTCGCGGGATACCCTGGGCGCAGATAGTGCGCCGGATGGAGCGGATCGAATGCGATCAGTACGATGACGCAGATCGTAGCGGCGACGCGCGGCCAGACACGCATGCGTCGCTCGAAGCCCTCGCGATGCCAACGCACGAGAACCGAACATACGCCGATGAAAAGCCACGGAATCCAGATCGCCGCGTAGTGCGAGCCCATGCGCCACGTGATCGCGTTACTCGAGAGCAGCACCACGATAAAGCCCGGCAGCGCGAGCAACGACCATCGCGAAAAGAACGGAAGCAGCGCAAGCGGCAAGAACGCCTCGAGCAGATACGTCAGCCGACCGAACGTGAGGATCGCCCCGAAGTTCGCGGGATGCGTGATGAGCGCGATCACCGTCGCGCTCGGTCCCGATGCGAACGGATACGCATAAAACACGCCCGCCGGCTCCCAACCGCCGAGCAACGGCGCGAGATACCCGTAGTAAAAAACGAGCGCGCACGAGTTGGCGACGATGAGGCCCAGCCCGGCGGCCACGAGCCGACGCGGTTCGAGCGGCGAGCCGACGAGCAATCCACGCGCTCCCGGAACGACGGTCGGAATCTCTCGCGCACGAAGCATGCCGAAGATAACGAACGTCGCGCCGACGATGATATAGACGAGGCAGGCCTCTTCGCGGACGAGTGCGGACGCGACGCAAAGGAAAGCGAACGTCCTCCACCGCGCGCGGTCGGCAGCCCAGAAGAGCGCGAGCGAGATCAACGGATAGAACGCGATCTCATGAAACTCGGTGAACGCGACGGCGAGCAACGGCGGGTACAGCAACATCAACCCCGCGATGGCGAACGACGCGCGATCGTCGAGGTAGGTGCGCGCGAGCGCGTAGAGCGGAATCGCGCTCGCGCCGATCACGATCGCTTGCGCGAACTGTAAGACGAGCGCGCTCCTCGTCACGACCACGAACGGCCACAACACCGAAAGCAGCGGCGCCCAATGAAACCGGTAGTGCGATCCCACTTCCGGTCCGTCGTGCATCCCGTGGAACGCATCGGCAATCGCCTGACCGAAGAGGCCGGTGTCGGCGCCGTACGTCCAGAGATGCCAACGCCAGATGGCCGCGACGACGAGGACCGCTACGTACGCGCCCACGGCGACCAGCAGTTTCCGCATTGCCGCGGCCATTTTGCGGGCCGACATTGGTCGACCTGGACATGGAGCCGCGCGCGTCGAAGAAACGCCTTGTGATCGACCTGACCCAACCGCAGCGTAAGCCCGACTGGCTCAAAGTCCGGCTGGCGCACGGTGAGAACTACGAGCGCCTCAAGCGCGACGTGAAGGCCCTGGACCTGCACACGGTGTGTCAGGAAGCCATGTGCCCGAACATCGGCGAGTGCTGGGGTGCGGGCACGGCCACGATCATGATCCTCGGCGACACGTGCACGCGTGGCTGCCACTTCTGCAACGTGAAGACGGGCAGCCCGCGGGGCGAAGTCGATTGGCTCGAACCGAAGCGCGTTGCCGAAGCCGTCCGCGACCTCGGCTGGCAGTACCTCGTGCTCACGGCCGTCGATCGCGACGACCTCGCCGACGGCGGCGCCGCGATCTTCGCGAGCACCGTGCGTATGATCCACAAGCTTTCACCCGGGGCGAAGGTCGAGTGTCTCACGGGCGACTTCGCGGGCGATCTCGCCGCGCTCGACGTCGTACTCGAAGCCGAACCCGAGGTGCTCGCACACAACCTCGAAACCGTCCGCCGCCTGCAACTCACCGTGCGCGACCGGCGCGCGAATTTCGCGCAGTCGCTTTCGATCCTCGAACACGCGAAGAAGAGCGGCAAAGTGCGTTACACGAAGACGTCGCTGATGCTCGGCCTCGGCGAGAGCGAACTCGAGATCGGCGAAGCGATGGACGCCGCGCGCGCGGTCGGCGTCGACATCTTTACGATGGGCCAGTATCTGCAACCGACGAAACGCCATCTCGACGTCGTGGAATACGTCACTCCCGAGAAGTTCGAGCGCTTGCGCAAGGCCGGGCTCGCCCGCGGGTTCCGACAAGTGGTGAGTAGCCCGCTCTCGCGCAGTTCCTATCACGCCGAACAAGCCTTCTCGTAACCGCGGGTGAACGCGCCCGAGCCCGAAGACGGGCTGCCGCCGCGCGAGCGTCGCTTCGCGATTGCCGTGATCGCGATCGGCACGACGATGGCCGTGCTCGATGGTTCGATCGCGAACGTCGCGCTTCCGACGCTCTCGCGCGAGCTGCACGTCGACCCCTCGTCGTCGATCTGGGTGGTGAACGCCTACCAACTCGTCGTCGCGATGCTTCTGCTTCCGCTCTCCTCGCTCGGCGACGTCGTCGGCTATCGCCGCGTGTACGTGAGCGGCATCGCGATCTTCACGCTCGGCTCGCTCGCATGCGCGCTCTCACCGACACTCCCGATCCTCATCGCAGCGCGCGTCGTGCAAGGCTTCGGTGGTGCCGCGATTATGAGCATCGCACCGGCGCTCAATCGCTCGATCTTTCCCGCGCGCCAACTCGGCGTCGCCGTCGGCATCAGCGCGCTCACGGTCGCCGCGAACTCGGCTGCGGGGCCGACCATCGGCGGCGCGATTCTCGCGTTCGCGCCGTGGCCGTGGCTCTTCGCGATCAACGTCCCGATCGGACTCTTCGATAGCGTCTTCTCGGCGCGCGCGTTGCCGAAGGGAACGCGGAGTGGCGGCCGCTTCGACCTCGCGAGCGCCGCGCTCTCGGGCCCCGCGCTCGCATTGCTCGTCGTCGCGCTCGACGGTTTCGCGCGGCATCTGCCGTGGTACGCGATCGCCCTTCTGCTCGCGTCCAGCATCGCGTGCGGCTACGCATTCGTGCGCCGGCAGGCGCACCTCACGCACGCGATGCTACCGCTCGAGCTCTTCGCCATCCCAAGATTCTCGCTCGCTGCGGCGACGTCGCTCTGCTCGTTCTGCGCGCAGGGACTCGCGTTCGTCTCGCTGCCGTTCATGATGCAAGGCGCCTACGGATACACGCCGTTCGAATCCGGCCTACTCTTCACGCCGTGGCCGCTCTCGATTGCGGTCGTCGCCCCGATCGCCGGCCGGCTCGCGGACCGGCTGCATCCGCCGCTGCTCTCCACGATCGGCCTCGGCGTCTTTGCGTGCGGCCTATCACTTTTCGCGCTTCTCCCAAGCGATGCGACGGCGTTCGAAATCGTCGCCTGCGGCGTCGTCTGCGGCCTCGGATTCGGCTTCTTTCAAGCACCTAACAATCGCGAACTGATGGGCGCGGCTCCCCGGAATCGAAGCGGTGGCGCATCGGGCGTGCTCGGCACGGTTCGCGTGACGGGACAAGCGATCGGTGCGGCGGTCGTCGCGATCGTTCTCGGCACCTCGGCGGCTTCCGGGATCGATCCGCACACGGTGCACGCACTACTGAGTCCCGCGCACGAGGCGCTCTGGCTCGCTGCGGCCACCGCGCTGATCGGAACCGCCGTCAGCGCGACGCGCCTCAGACGGACGAAAGAGGAAGTGTGAGAGCCGTTACTTCGCACCCTTTTCAGGCGCGAACCGTTGAAATACAAGCCTCGAACGACCGATGTGCCTACTAATGCCAAGCGCCTTAGCTATGGCAGTTTGAAAGGTGACATACGCGCAACATGATGGCGTTCGGTCGCTCGGAATTAGAGAGACAACGATACATCGAAGCGCTCGGCGCGATCGGTCGGCACCCCAATACCGCGATCCTCCGAGCACTCGTCGATGGCCCTCGGCGTTTCAACGAGTTGATCGTGGAACTCTCGGCCGTCTCCGAACCGGCGCTCAGCGCCGGCTTGCGCGAACTCGATGCCGACAAGCTCGTCGTCCGGCGTGTGGATCCGGGTCCGCCGCTCCGCGTACTCTACGAGCTCACACCCGCCGGAATCGAACTCGGACCCGCGCTACGCGCGCTGTCCGCCTGGTGCGATACGCCGCGCTAGCGGCGCACGATCAGGCGTAGACTCCGCGCGTGTTCATCGACGTCACGACGCGATCGATCGCGAGCATGTAGGCCGCCGTCCGCAGCGGCACGTTACGCAGTTGCGCGAGATCCGACACCTTCGTAAAGTTGTCCAGCATCACGTCCGCGAGACGCTCGTTGACCTCGGATTCTTTCCAGAAGTATCCGGCGCGATCTTGTGCCCACTCGAAGTACGAGACGGTGACGCCGCCCGCATTCGCCACGATGTCGGGAATCGTCACGATTCCGCGCTCCGTGAAAATGTGATCCGCTTCCGGCGTCGTCGGACCGTTCGCCCCTTCGACGATCAGCTTCGCGTTCACGTGCGCTGCGTTCGCGATCGTCAACTGCTTCTCGAGCGCGGCCGGTACGAGAACGTCACAGTCGAGCGCGAGCAGCGCGTCGTTCGTGATCTTGTCGCCGCCACGGAATCCGTCGAGCGAATGGTGTTCTTGGGCATAGGCGACGGCGTTTGCGATGTCGAGACCGTTCTCGTTTGCGTAGGCGCCCGTAACGTCCGAGATCGCGATGACCTTGCAGCCCGCGTCGACGAACATCTGCGCGGCGATCGAGCCGACGTTGCCGAAGCCCTGGATCACGACTTTGGCGCCCTTGGGTTCGATGCCCATGCGACGCATCTGCGCGAGCGCCACGAGGGACACGCCACGGCCGGTCGCTTCGACGCGACCGCGCGAGCCGCCGATCTCGAGCGGCTTGCCCGTCACGACGCCGGGCACGTGCTGCCGGACGTGCATCGAGTACGTGTCCATGAACCACGCCATGATCTGCGGGGTCGTGCCGACGTCGGGCGCCGGGACGTCCTTATCGGGCCCGACCACTTCGACCAGCTCCGCCGCATAGCGGCGCGTGATCCGCTCGAGCTCGCCGCGCGAAAGAGTGCCCGGGTCGCAGGTCACGCCACCCTTGCCGCCGCCGAACGGGAGGTCGACCACGGCGCACTTCCAGGTCATCCAAAACGCGAGGGCCGTCACTTCGTCGAGCGTCACGCCCGGGTGGAAGCGGATGCCGCCCTTCGCCGGGCCGCGCGCGAAGTTGTACTGCACGCGGTAGCCCGTAAACACTTCGAGCTCGCCGTTATCCCGCTGAAAGGGGATCGAGAAGATGATCTGGCGCGACGGCTTCGTGAGCAGGCGGCGCATCCCGGGCTCGAGGTCGAGCAAGGAGGCGGCTTCGTTGAAGTAGGCGATCGCGTCCCCGAAGACCGAGACTTCACGAGCGGCTTGTAACATAGGCACTAGGCACCCCGTAGATATGGCGGCTTTCGTATTATGGAAAGCCGTACGCTTACCCTACGTTTGGACAGTCAAGAATGTTCCCCGTTGTCCAAAAGGATAGTCGAGAAAACCGCGACTTAATAATCCGGGCGGAGCGTTCGGAGGCCGCCTTTTCTGGGCAATACTTAGTTGAGTCGAGGCGAAATCGAATAAATAAAGACCCCGGACACGTACAGCAAGCTGCAGAGGCGCTACCGGGGCGAACTCGCCAATTATACCCGAGGACAGAGAATCTCGCAACCTAGCCCGGGTCAGCCGACCATACAAGGTTTGATTTCGGCCTTTTCGGCAGACCGCTTTTCCTCTTATCTCTCAGCCCGGCGGAATGATCCGGGACGCGCGCTTGAGCTCTACGAATGGAACGCCGCTCTATGTGCGGCGTTCTACCTCCCGCTACAGGCTGTTGAAGTCAGCCTTCGCAACGCATGTCACGGCGAGTTGCACCTTACCTAGACGTTAAATCTGAAATTGACGACGTCGCCCTCTTGCATGACGTACTCTTTGCCCTCGCTGCGGAGAAGGCCGGCAGACTTGATGGCGTCCATCGTGCGGAGGCGCTCGTAGTCGGCGTATGAGACGATCTCGGCGCGGATGAAGCCGCGCTCGATGTCGGAGTGGATCTTGCCGGCGGCTTGGGGGGCACGGGTGCCCTTGTCGATCGTCCAGGCGCGGACTTCTTGCTCGCCGGCAGTCAGGAACGTCATGAGGCCGAGCAGGTCGTAGCTGCTGAGGATCAGTTGGTCGAGGCCGCTCCGGTCGATCCCGAGCTCCTCGCGGAACGTCTTGGCCTCGGCGTCGTCGCCGATCCCGGCGAGTTCGGCCTCGATCTTCCCGCAGAAGGCGATCGCTCGGCTGCCTTCCCGCGCGGCCAAGTCGAAGACGCTGCGCGCGAGCGGGCCGAGTTCCGCGATCTGCTCCTCGTCGACGTTCGCGACGTAGAGCAGCGGCTTGGCCGTGATCAGAAAACTCTCGCGCGCGAGTTCCATTTCCGGCGAGTCGGCCGCGAACGAGCGCGCGGGCTTGCCGTCTTCCAGCGCGGCGCGCAAGCGCTTCGCCGCGTCGACGGTCGGCGCGAGCTTCGGGTTCACGCGGGCCTCGCGCTCGAGTTTCTCCACGCGCTTGCCGAGCGATGCGAGATCGGCGAGCGCCATCTCGATGTTGATGATCTCGATGTCGCGCAGCGGATCCGGGGCGCCTTCGACGTGGATAACGTCGCCGTCTTCGAAGCAGCGCACCACCATCGCCACCGCATCCGTCTCGCGGATATGGGAGAGAAAGGCGTTGCCGAGGCCGGCACCCGAGCTCGCGCCACGGACGAGTCCGGCGATATCGACGAAGCGCATGGTCGCGTGCACGATGCGTTTCGCATTGTTCAGGTCCGAAAGGACCTTCAACCGATCGTCGGGGACGGGAACCTCGCCGACGTTCGGTTCGATCGTCGCAAACGGGTAATTTGCCGCGAGCGCTTGCGCGGAACGGGTGAGGGCGTTGAAGATTGTCGACTTGCCGACGTTCGGCAAACCGACGATACCGCATGAAAGTGCCATCGAGAACGACGCTGCGCGTTCGGTAGTGGCAAGGATTCGTCCT
>Ga0116228_10006189_pt1 | contig 10701 bp, 8 predicted proteins | sample S1TSphfallax_2_FD_89694 | JGI IMG/M metagenome (GOLD analysis project Ga0116228, IMG submission 89694) | Host-associated microbial communities from peat moss isolated from Minnesota, USA - S1T2_Fc - Sphagnum fallax MG | ecosystem: Host-associated > Plants > Peat moss > Unclassified | place: USA... | reverse complement strand
GGATATGCAATATGTCATAACAATATGATACTATAATTTGTTTATACTTCACATCATTATGACAATGGGACTTAAATATTCTTCAATGGACTTGCTAGAAACCATCTCAAGGAATAGTAAAACTAGTAAAATTTGTCAAATAATATTCTTTTGATTTTGATTGTAATGTTGGGTCTTTGAAATTTTGACTCTAGTTTTGCCTTGCGTTCTTTATAGTCTATTTGATGACTAGTGATGAAGAAAAGCAAGGGAAGGTGGAGAATAGTATTATTCCTCCAAAGTATGTGTCAAAAGAAATGTTTGTTGTATTGGGGATCTATCTTTGATACATTTTGTGGCATACCCTTAAGCCTACTTGCTCTCTTACACCTTTTTAGTTTACCAAGTTATGGCAATTTGGGAGGCAAAATGTGATTCACAATTGTGTATTTCAAATCAAAGTTCTCACCTTGATGGATTGCATGGTAGGTTCTTGATCAACTCAATGTATTTATGATTATCCATGGGGAGCTTTTGTTCCAACAGGAAAGTCATGCATGCATCTAGATATTGATATCTATGTGAAGGCCAATTAAACTCTCAAGTTTGAAGTGCAAGATGTTTCTAGAAGCCAAATTTGTTGCCCAAGAGCATGCAACAATATTACTCTGCATGGACCAAGGAATTGTGAAAGTGAATATTTTAATTCACAACTCTCAATGCCTTATCTCTATTGTGCATTAGATTTGTGTGCATACTTGATTCATGCTAAACAATGAGATTAGCATTTGAACTGTATATAAGGTTTAGGGTTTAGGTTTTTTGATTGAAATTGAGGTATAATTTATTTCACTCATTATTCAATAGGTTGATTTGTACTTGGGACATACCCAAGACCACAATTTTGTTCGTTCAATAAGCTTGATTTGCCAGATTCAAGATGGATTCACAGGGAACTTGGTTTCTAATCTTGTGTTCTGAAACATCACAATTTGGGTTTAGTGTAAATGTTCCAGGATTGAGAATTGCCGATGTTCTTGCAGCATTCAACAGCTTGTTCGGCTCTGTAATGTAGTGGTCAGGAATCACTTTTCCTGCAATGGTTTTAGTGCCTTCAATCACTGTGGAGTGGAAACATTTGTTAGTTTCTGTGATTACCATCCACAATGGTAATTCACCATATATCATATTAGCAGAACTAGGGTTAATACAGATCCACATTGAACAATTAAAGACTGGTATCAAGGACCCTACCAGACTGGTATGGGGCAATACCAGCCTCGTGATAGGTGAGAGATTCCTGGAACTTCCAAAATTGCATAGACAACAGTAATGGAAGGAGAGGCATGCTAGTTTCAAGCACTCACAGCATTCAACGGACATCTGCAGGACATCTCGAAGTAATATGGCATTGCAAACAAAAGCAAACAATAAATTGATCTTCCAGTGTTCCACTTTCTAGTGTTTGAGCTCACAAAATCCACCAGTAGCGGTGATTTCCATGTTGGTCATGGATGATTCTTTGATAATCTTGCCATTTGGCTTTTATAATCTAGTCTAGCAATGGCCTCTTTGAATTGATGCAAGCAGTTGACCCTTGGGTATTCAAAGCTTCACTACAAATTGGTTCTCAGTAAGATGGCATAGCCCTGTCAAATCCCAGCCTTTTAGTACATGGTGGACAAGAATGTTTCCTCATGGTGGCGGATTCTGTTCATTCAAAGGCTTACTAGCTTGCAAAGCTGCAATTGTATAGGTTGAGATCTCTCTGGCAATGATGTCCTGCATCATACCCACCAACTGAGAGCCTTGTTCACTGGTTGTATCAGTTCCAAGTCCTGTACAGAAGTTTCCAAAGCTGGTTGGTGGCTGCTGGCCAGTTTGAAGCATGGGAACCATCATCTGGGCCACCACTGCATGTATGGCAGATGACAGCAGTTCAGAGGTGGTGGTGCCCCGATTCTCTGATGCCCGCAGCAATCCAGTCAGGTTCACTGTAGTGCCTCTGCTGGAAATTGGGTCCTCCACAAAATCCACATAATCAGGACCCATTAGCAGGCTTTTTGGGGAGACGGAGTTGTCACTGGGGGCCATACCATATGCTTGAGGGAAACAGCAACCACGCCCACAATGACTGGGGACCTCTGGTGTTTTCCATGTCCAAAGTGGGTGCATGAAAGAGGACACTGTTTTGGAACCCAATAAAGAGTCGTCATCCTTGCTGTTCCGGCTACCTGCAGGTTCAGAGAAACATCCTGTGCCTGCTGCTGCATAGCCAATTGCACATGTCTCTGGTCTTGAGGGACCACCACAGTTGCCTGCAACCTTCCGGGCAGCATATGTACTGAAAGCACTTGGCCATGGCACAGGCCTAATGACCTTGCTATCTGACACTTTCACAGCAGCTGCAGGTTGCACAGTTTCATTTTCAGCATCCCTCACATCTAGCTCTCTGTCATCCCTGGAACTGTCCACCAACATTTCTGCATCCTTATTTGCTTCTGCAACTGAGAGTTGCTCAAGTGATGGCCACGAATGCTGCCTCTCCTCCAAAGAAACTCCCAGTTCATCTCCGTCATTCTCCCTACTGGAATCATCACCTATATCGTTTTCTTCGTGCCCTGCTTGGGTGGGCTCTGTATCACTTCCCTCTTCCTTTCCCTTATCTGAACCATCTGATGACCCTTCCTTAATACGGCCTTGATCATCTCCTAGATACTTGCGGCGGAGGGTGGAGTTCCAATGGTTCTTGATGGCATTGTCAGTTCGTCCAGGTAACATCCTTGCTATGGAGGCCCACTTATTCCCATGAATGGCATGTGCTGCCACAATCGCCCGGTCTTCATCCACTGTCATTGAGAAAAGAGATCAACTCATTCCATAGCCGAAAGATGAGGAACACTCATAAGAATCGTTCATGCATAGCTTGAAGCTGTAGCCTTCAACACCAGTTTACATGGAGTAAAAGGAGAACTAAGTCACAGAATTGGAGACCATCAAAACCAGAAGTGGGGCAAATACTTGTCCATTAAGAAATACGCTCTAAAAAAAGGATCGAGCAAGCATGGACGTGCAATGTGATATACCCTACAAGTGGTGATACCCTAGCAAGGTTAGGGTTTGATTCCTCCCACAATGCAAAAGAGGCATACAGAATTGCAGGGATTGTCTGAAATCAGTTGTTGGGGAGAAAAATGGTAAACAAAATTCCAAGCTCCATACTTGGAGTCTAATGGGTAACTCAAGAAGGATGACAAATGGTTGGCTTTCTTGTGTCCACCATTTCTGATGACTATAAAAAATTAGCAGCTAAGAAGGTGCAAGAGTTGCCACCAATTTTCTTCTTTTTCTAGGGAAGATGGATCAGAAAGTGCATATAACATGCTTCATAATAACATACATGACCGAGCTGCACTGGCACCAGCAGCAATCTCCAAAAAGCTCTATGCTCACAAATAGAACCAAAGAAGAAGAAGACTCTTGATCAGTCGCAACAAAAAAGCAATTTAATGCAAACAGAACCACACACTTGAAACACCTAATCCAGCCACTTTGCAAACGCAAAAATTACAGTTGAGAAGAAGAAAAAAAACAAAAAGAAAATATAGACGATAGATAATCTCTTCAGTCAAACCTCTGAAGGTCTTGTTCTTCTTCTAATTTTCCTAGTGCAGCAGCAGCACATTGATCATGATGATTTATAAGCTTGAACTTATGAAGTCTAAACCTAAAACTGATCTGAGAAAACTCTTTGTCCTGAAGCACCTTAACTAGTAGCCAAACATGAAAACTGGGATGGAGAGAGATGTTCACTGATTGATTGATTCTTGAGGAGGGAGGGCGCTAGGGCGGGCGGGTGGTGAGCAACAAAACAAAACTCACCAGTAAAGGGTTTACGCTTCACACCAGGGTTGAGCTGATTGCACCAGCGCAAGCGACAAGACTTGCCGGATCGACCTGGGATCCCACGAGCAATTAGACTCCAGTTCCTTGCCCCAAATTTCTCCACCAGCCGATTCAATACCACATCTTCCTCAGGTGACCAAGGACCCTTAATGCGATCATCTACTACTACAGTTCCTCCTCCTCCTCCTCCTCCTCCTTGTTGCTGCTGCACTCCTTGACCAGCAGCTGCCTTCATCCTAGTGCTTCCTCCTTGCAACAACACTACTCCTGCACTACTCTCCCCATGACCCATCTCACCAATCATTCCTCAAACTCCTGGTGAAAATACCTATCTTATAGTAGGTTTCCACTCTACCTATCTTCTTCACCTGCATGAATGACTGACTCCAGACCAATAAAAAGAAATTCCTAGATTTTCAATCCCCCTGCATCATGACCAGCAAAAAACAAAAACCCAAGCTTTTCTTCTTCTTCTTCTTCTTCTTCTTCTTCCCGCCAGAGCTCTTGTTGCAATCCAACCACCCACAAGCTTCAATTCTTATAAAACAGAGAAAATAAAAACCACCCACAAACGCATTCACCTAAATATCATCATCATCTTCATGAATGAATCCCCTCCCCCCATTCCCTCCCCTCCACTCCACTTCCCCCACTCTCCTCCTGTCTTCTCTCTTTTGTAAAACTCCATTCCTAACAGAAGTAACAGATGTCCAACTAGAAGGAACAAGGAACTAGGCTAGTTGTTGTTTCAGATTAGATGCAACAAAAAGAAGCCATTACTAAAAACATCATCAAAGCCTCTCTCTCTCTCTCCTTCCTCCAAACTGCTTCACCCACCAACCACCACTCTTCCTTTTTTACTTTTTTTTTCTTTGGCTTCCTCAAAACTTCTCCATATCACCACCAACAACAACACACTTTTTCTTTTTCTATTTTTTTTGGAGAACTTCTTCTTCTTCACCACCAACAATAACTTCAGCATTGAGAAATAACGTTTTTTTAATTGTTAGATAACTCAACTTATGGTACATTCACACTTGATGTTAAGTCAATGTTAAATGAAAATCTAGGTGGCATCTTAGGTGGCATGCAATGTTAAATAGGTGATAGCTCAATGTTAAGTGAATGTTAGCTTAACATAAAATCTTCAGGGTAAAGTAGGTTTAAGTCCTAAATGAGTAACATGATGTTAGGGGACTCAACACTTGAGTCCCTAACACCAAGTGTGAATGCACCTTTAGTTTGTGCGAATTTGAATTTTGGATGGCGTTTTTTCTTTTTTCTTTTTGGTTGGACCTTGGTTGGAAACATCTAAGAGAGAGAAGTCTTTAGTTTGCCAACTAGGAATGAATGAGAGATGGAATGAGTTTGCAGTTTCCAAGCTAAATAGAGATAGCCTAGTTCTAACCTAGCTCTTTTTTTTCTTCTAAATTGTGGAATTTTTAAATGCCATAATTAGAGAGGGGGAGGAGAGGAGAGGAGAGAGGGATACATTTGTACAACCTTGGCTTAGAAGTTAGTATTCAACTCACCTACAATTCAACATAACCTAATAAAGCCCTTATCCAATGATATGTAAATTTTTAAAAATTATGTCATATCCATAACCTTGGTTACATAAACAAATACCATGTACCCACAGTCAAATATGGTTTGGTATTTGGGTAAAAATAATTATGATAAATATGTTTTAAACTTGAAAGTTCGTTAGTTCTATTAATCAAATGGAGTGTCTCTCAAATCATTTTTTTATTATTATTATTATTTTACAATTAGTCAATTTGATTGACCTATGACAAGAAAAAACAAAATTGGAATTTAGAAGCACCCCAAAATATAACTTTTTATGTAAAGTTGAATCCTTTTTTTGGCCTAAATATATAAGTGAGAAGGTGAGGATTTTCGGCAAACCATATGGGATAAAATTGAGGATTGTTAACATGTGATAGAAGTGCCTATGCTAGGAGTGGTAGGTGTGTAGGCGATAAGAATATATTTCTAACGGAAGACCTCCTCCTATTTTAGAGGGTCATATTTTTCATTACTTAATGGAATTAAATGTTTCAAAAGCCTATTAGTGTGTTAAAAAATAAGCTATAAATTAATTATTTAAAAAATCCATCATCAATCAAGTGTCAATTGTATCAATTCAATGTCAACCATGATGCCATTTTCCTTTGATACATTTAAGTGTTCACTTGTAAATATGTTTATCCTAGTTATGGATGAAACAAACACTTTGATTGTTGCATTTTGACATTGTATTTGACCTTTGAATTTATTTATTTTGAATTTCAGAATTTGAACATTTTTCTTCATTTAAAAATTAAAAATAATTAAATATACATACTCATTTTTACTTCAAAAAGGGGTATGTGATAATAGGGTACACAAACCCTACCATGTACCAAAATATATATATATACATATCTAAACCCTAACCCTAGCCCAATGCAAAAATTTGAACACTAATACACCCTTAATGGGTAAATAAATTGAAAAAAAAAAATGCCTTTACCCAATATTCTATCAAAAAATGTATACCCACGCAACATTGGTTAGAACATGCACAATTGCTGACTCCAATTGGGTGGGCTATGTTATTTAACTTTTAAGTCCTAAGTTGTTGAACACATATTGTAACATATGACATGATATATTGAATGAATTTTGAAAGGAAAATGGTAGTATATAGCATACACCAATGTTTGGCATGGTTTTTTTTTTTTTCAAATTTCTTTTGTAGCATAGGTTGCAATCAACCATATGAAGATATAGCCAAAATTACTTATTTCAAAATATGTGAAAATTGAATTTTTTTTAAAGATCCTTTTATTTTTTCTAATTGTCTCATCCTAGTTATTCAAATTTAAAAATGTGATGAAACCTTACCAAACTTTATAAAAACAAAATGCACCCAAGAAAAAGAAAAAATAAATAAACAAAGGGCAAGGACCAAAGTCCAAGCAAACAAATAGCCCAAATTAAGAGGTGGGCCACCTTGAGGAAAAACAACCACTAAGAACTGAACCCTCCACTTGTCACATGAAACATATCAACAAATGAAAGGGGAGGTAAACTCGATAAAACTCCAAGCCCAAAAGAACCTTTCCTTGTAATAACAGTTCATCTCGAAATAGAAACGTTTTCTATAATGCCACCAACATTTTATGTTTATGAAGATAATGCAACACCAAAAAAGGAAGGCATGTAATGCCCTTTGTTGTCCATCCCATGTTTGTACATTGATGAAGAAAGTTGGCGTGTTGGTGAAAGCATCCAAAACCTTTATGGCAAGAGGGAGAAACACATCTATTGGGTAATAGTTGCGATAAAATCTTTTTTTTGCCTAAGTCACCAATGATGCAACCACCCCACGAGAAAAAGTGCGTCTAATACCAATTTTTTTCAAATGGGGTTGATAATGACGACATCAGTTAATGTGCGAATGCCATCAACTGACAAAACAATGTTAACTTATCAATGAAAAGCTTAAAGAAAAGATTGTGGAAGAATGTGGGTTTACTCCCACAAAACATGACACCTTGCATCTCTCACAATGGATGCAAAAACATCCCAAACAACATCATGGGATGCAATCTTTTCCCCACCATGGGCATTAAAAGGTTTAAATATGGTGAATTATTTTAAAGGTTGGTGTTGGGTGGTTTTTGAGTTTTCAAATAGTCCTTGATTTTGAGTGTTTGAAAAAGTTAAAATCAAATAACCATTAATTTCAATTACATCAAAAACCTCAAAAAACCATTGGGTTTATTGAAAGAATCAATGATTCTTTGTTAATTCTTTGATTTTTAAAAAAATTGCCAAGTTGGAGATGGGGGCAAGTCTTTCAAATTTTGGCCTCTATTGGTTATATATGTATATACCAAGTTTGACCTATAGTGGGGTTCAAAATTAATGAATTGCACAACATTTCTTGAGCCTAAATCCAATTTTCATTAAAAACTAAAGTTTGATTTTTTATTGAATAATATATGCAACATTTGTGTGAAATTTCACCAAGAAATAAGTTTGCCAAGAGAACACCCCAATTTGCCAAAAACTTTCTCTTTAAATTTTGTTGAATTTTCTTTGAAAAACTTGTTCAATGTTGAATGACTCCCACACCATAGGTCTAAAGATTATGAAACCACCTTGATGAACCCCTACTCATCATGACCTTTCGAACAATATTAAGCATGTGATGGGTCGAATGTTGTGATTTGGGAAATCTCAATGTGACAAACAAAACAAACACACAACTTTTCTCAATATATAGATATCACTTAAGAGCTTAATTGGGAGAGGAAGGAACTTAAGGTGGAAGGGAAGAATTAAAAATTGCATGACCATGTGATGGGATTCAATGATTCAACCCCCTTTACAACAATATAACTTCAATAATATAGCATTATAACCTTATTATACATCACATTTTTGTGCGATCAATTTGCTAGGGAAAACAACAATATGGAATCAAAACCCCACCACAATTTAGTTAAGTCTTGACATGGCCTAATGGCCTAATTTGACACTTTAATTGTGGCGATGAGTTTAAGAGTCTTGTTTAGACACCTAATTGTGTGCATTTTGCGAGGTGGGCATGAGTCCATAACCTTGTTTAGATAGTAGACTATGACAAAAATCAAATTAGGTTTTTCTTTTGAGTTTTGATTTTTTGGTGGGTGGGTTGGGTGAATGGAAGACATATAGGCATTCATACTTTTCACAAGTAATGTGATTTGACATTTTCTTTTTTTGCCCCTTGTTTTGGATATCTGAAATGTTAGAATTTAAATGGATGTTTTGATTAAATTTGAACTTATTGTTGAACATATAATTCCACATTGTGGTGAGTTGCTTGAGCCAGAAGCAAAACCATTATTTGGGTTTAAAGTATTTATATTATTTGGGGATCACAAATTGACATTGTTTGAAATAATTATTTTCAAGGTGAGGTTTCCATTCTCAATGTTTTCAATACTATTAAAGGGCTAGTCACAATTAGAGTTAAATTATAGTGAAATTAAAGTTAGGACTATGAGCTTAACCTTGCATCACACTTGCAATGTTAAGTAACATAAAATTGGATGTGGATGCCTATGTTGAAAGAAAAGTTAAGTCAAAGACAAGAACCAAAGCACCCATCGTATAACCAAAAAATATGTAAAATTTAGAGTAAAACTAAAATATAAATTAAAAACTAAAAAAAATATTCATGTAATTCAATGATTAATTATCACACCCCTCTTCTACAACCTTGGGCAACTCATGTGAACTCACTTCATCTCATTGTTGTAAAGCTTTACATTGAGTTCACAACAACAATAACACCATCATGATTATCATAATAATAGCAAATTCAATGCAACCTCTTCATTGCAATTGTAATTCACAAGCACTTCACATTGTGTAACCAAAGTCATGAAAATTCAAGAAATCACACAACACCATCACAACAATGTGGAAATGGGCAATTCAACAACATATGGAATGATTTGATCAACAATCTAACAAGTCAAATATGTCATAATTTTATATTGACAATTTAGAAACTACTTGATTGATTTAGAGATTCAATGTGCACACATTTACAACATTCAAAAGAAAATGGTTAGTGAACATGACAAATTGCAATCCATCAATATTGCATAGGCATTCTTGAAATTGGAAATGATAGTTCAATTGAAACACACACATTTAAAAAGTAACAAGATCAATAAGAAACACAAAAGGAAATCACAAGGCTTTAATGATACTAAAAATGAAGTGAAACCAATTAGGAAACCTAAATAACCCAATTTGGAGCATTATGAAGTCGTATTCTTGTTTCAAGTGAAAAGAGATGAAAATATATGTTCATTAAATGTGATCAATTCCATGGATTGATTTGTTCAAGTGTAATCATGAAGTGGAAAAAGATGTTTGAATCTATGATAGGTTTGGTTAGCACACATAAGAATGGGCTTGCCCCTAAAGGGAAATGGGCTACCATGTATGGTGACTACAAAAGAATATGGGATTATGTGGTTGGCACATGTTAGAATGATGAATATTGGAATATCCTTCCTCCAAATAAAGTGCCATTGAATTTGCTTAAGTTTTCCAACAAAATGATCTACAAGATGATTGATGCATTTATGAGCAATAGGCTCATGTTCAAGCCATCACAATTTCAAGATTTCATGGACCAAAATAGCAATGTTTACACCCGCAATTTTACTTGTTAAGAATTTGAAGTTGTTGTGCAAGATCATGACTCCCTTGGATGCACAGTGACTTCAATCCATTCATGTATACTTGTCTAAAATCATGACACATGCTTAGGGGAGGTTACTTACATTTATTTACAAATGATGTCAATTCAAAATAAGGTATTTGTTCATTAGTTTGGAAATAATGAAATATGTATATATAAATAAGGTTTACTTGTAATTATATGTTACATCATATGTATGTGAAAATTCAAAAAAATAATTAAAAAAATCTTGTGCACTCATAATTAATAACAAACAATACATTTGGATGTTGCAATTAATGTTGTGCATGTAACTGTTAATAGTTGTATATATGGTGTGTAAATCCCATGTGAGTGTAAATGATTTACACTTACATGTTTGAACTTTTTACATTTACACTTATATTCTTGCCATGGCCCATGTATACTTATCTTTTACATTTACACTTACATGAGGCTCATGTAAATATTTTGGGGCATGTAAGTGTATATAATATATACCTTTATTGATCACACCTTCTTGAAAATCATATTAATTAACTATAGGTGCATCCGAAAGGTTTTTTTTTTTTTTTTTT
>Ga0116228_10006188_pt1 | contig 10702 bp, 7 predicted proteins | sample S1TSphfallax_2_FD_89694 | JGI IMG/M metagenome (GOLD analysis project Ga0116228, IMG submission 89694) | Host-associated microbial communities from peat moss isolated from Minnesota, USA - S1T2_Fc - Sphagnum fallax MG | ecosystem: Host-associated > Plants > Peat moss > Unclassified | place: USA... | reverse complement strand
TCCAAAAAATACTATAACCTAGCCAATTTATTGTTGCCATTTGGCATGCTCTTATGTCATCTATTTATGATAGGTTTCTAACATTCAAGCATTTCACATATGTATATGCTAGACTTGCTCAACAAAGGTTAGCAACAATTGCAATCATCAATTCTAGCATGTTGTGACCACATTTGACCAAGCAATTTGGCATTTTTTCACTTCATCCTTGTTTATAATGGACACAAATGCATGGATGGGCAATGAAACATGGCATTTTTTTGGATGGTCAAAATTAACCTTTAGCTTTGGGAGGAGTTTGTCACCTTCAAATTGCATTAGTTTTGGCTTTTTATCTTTCTAATTTGTGACTCAACTATTGTGGATTTTTATTAATGGTTCTTGGTATTCTAAACTTAAAAGTCCAAAAAAAAAAAAAGGTTCTCAATTTGTAAATAAATTTAGTATAAAATCTAATTCTTGATTTGGACCATGTGAATGAAATTACATCAATATAATAGGGTTTGTAAGGGTTAAGGTTGTTTCTTCTTAGCTAGATACAAAGTTGTAGGTATTGATTTTTTCAAACATTGCATTTATGGGTCAAATGTCATTGATTCCACCATATTTAATTGTATGGATTATCATGATCAAATAACAATTTTGTATATATGTTGTTGAATGGATTCATAATTAGGCATGTCATGTACATTGCTAAACCTTTCATGATTGGGGTACCCAAAAATGAATGTTTAACTTTTAATTTTAAGGGACTCCACAAGTCGACAACTTCAAGTTTTCTATATATTTACATGATTATAAGTGTAATGGATTGTTGTAGGCCAATAGATAAAATGATGTCATGTGAAATTAATAAAAATAATTTAAGACATTTTGGATATAATATGGATTTCCTTTTGAGTCCCTTATATTAACTATATTAATTAGGTGTTTAATTTTCTCAAAAGGAATAAAAAGGAATTCATTAAATAATGCAATTCATGTCAATATTTTTTTATGGATAAATAATGTTGTATGTAAGGCAATGTTCATTGGACGCATTTGATTTTATTATAAACCATATGAAAATTGTGAAGGTAAAAAAATTCATTCTTCAGGGCATTAGGGAAAAAGAATTTTCTTTTTGGCATGTTTGGTTTTTTTTTTTCTATTCGTTGGGCTTTGAATTTATAACTCAATGTACAGGTCAAATGTGTAAGAAATAATTATGTAATGAAAAATCAAATTGTCCATAGAAGCTTATTTGAACATTTTTTGCATTTTTGCATTTGAACCAAAGTTTTAATGGATAATGATATACACTTGTGAAAAATCACCACCACAACATGAATTATCTTAATTTGTACAATTCGAATTTTGTCACTTAAATTTGTCCAGAGTAGGTGTTATTTCTAAAAAACATTTTAAAAAGAAAAGATACTATTCATTTTTCCTTTTTTGGAACCTCATCCATGAATGAACCCTATTTGCAAGATAATGTCCTCCATCTAGTTTGTTGTATATGATTGTTTTTTTGGAGAAAAAATGAAGTTTGAATGTCATCTATTTGCACATGATATTTATAAATAATTATCTATATTAAAGAATTATTTTTAAATTTCTAGCTGCCAAAAATGGTACAAATTATATACTTATGTCATTTGACACAAAATTTGAAGGCATTTCAACAATGCAAATATACCAATCATTTTTACTAGTAATAAACCAATGGGACCATTGTGAAATTGATATGTTCTTGTCACTGATAAGATAGTGGTTGTTAAATATTCTTCATTGACATGATAAAAAAAGGAAAATGAAAGAAAAAAAGGTAGTTTAGAGCCTATAATTATCTTTAGGTAAGGATTGGTGCACTCAATGATGCAATGTCAAAATCCAATTAAAAATACACTTGATTTGGATTGGTCATCTAGGATTGTTGAACATGTGACAAAGAGTTTCAAAAAAAATAGCTACCTTAAGGAAAACTATTGTTGAGAGTTCCTTGTGTGTAAGTTGTGGCATTTTCCATAATAAATTGGTTTTTCATGTAGCAAACCCAAGATTGACCACCAATAAAATTGGGCTTTTAAGATGTAGGTGGTGTATGAAACATAATCAACAAATGACTTATGAATACCTTGTGAAATTTGTGAAGTGATTGTGTCTAAATGAGGAAAAGAAACCAAATCATAAACATGATGATGTGTTTTAACATCTATAGTTGAATACATCTTATGAGATAATGACATGTGTCATTACCTTGACTAAACAAAAAACCTAGGTAGGTAAACCACATAATCAACCTATGTAGCCTAGGGGAATATTCAATCAACATATCACCATTGACCACAACCACATTTTTGGTGAAATTTGATCCTTGAACCCCAAGGATGGAAACTAACACCCTTACCAACAAACTACTTCACTTGTTGTGAACACATATTACAATGCTATCTATTTATCCAATACTTCATTTAAAACATTTCATAAACCTCGACTTTGAAATTTCATATTTTATTAACATTTTGTCCAAATGAAATAATTAAAGTTTACTTTGAAAGTTTTTCAATAATGTACAAAATTACATTTATTTCTTTTTGAAAATGTAAAATCATTTGACCCAAAAAAAATTTGGATATTGGTATTCAATAAAATTTCAACAATAATTTTTATGAATTTAAAATAAATGGATAATAATACTATCTAAATTAAAATACATTTCATTATTGTAAATTATTTCACCCCAAATTACTATCAATAATTCTAAAGTATTTTTGGTTATTTCACCTTGGGTATTTTGAACTATTCTAATATATGTTTGGTTATTTTAAGTTATTTCATCCTAGGTTACTTTCACCTATTTTAAACTATTTTTGATTTTTTTGGCTACTTTAAGTTGTTTCACCTTAAGTTATTTTCAATTATTTTACCTTTTTTTTTCTTTTTTTTTCCTATTTTGAGTTATTTAGCCCTTCTAGGTTACTTTTGTTATTTAAATTATTCCACCCTAGGTTATTCTAGATTATTCTTGGCTATTTTTTGGTTATTATGAGTTATTTCATTGCATGTTACTTTTAACAATTTTAGGTTATTTAAAACTACTTTTGGAGCTATTATAGGTTATTCCACCTTAAACTATTTTTGGCAATTTTAGGTTTTTTTCTAAACTATTTTATATTATTTTAAATTATTCCATGTTAGGTTATGTTTAATTGTTTTAAACTACTTTTGGCTATTTTAAACCATCCACCTTAAGTTACTTTCAACCATAATAGGATATTGTAAATAAGATATTTTAAATTATTTTAAACCATTCCACTTTATGCTACTTTTGGTTATTATAAGTTATTCTAGATAATTTATTTAAAACTATTTAAAAACATTGCACCTTATTTTTTTTGGATATTATAAATTATTCTAGATAGGTCATTTTTGGTTATTTTAAACCATTCCACCCTATGTTACTTTCAGCTATTAAAGGTTATTTTAAATATGTTATTATTGGTTATTTTAAATTATTTAACCTTATGTTTTTTTTAAAAATTAGACTACTTTTGATTATTCACATTATTACGAATTAATGCATTAACCAACATTAATGTAATATTGTGACCAAAAATCCATATTGGGTTAGCATTTATGTGACATAAACCAATTTAATGGCATTGAAGCATTTTAAGTTGCAACAAAAGCAAACACACACATACACACACATATCTAGTTTTTTCAATTGCATAATGTATTTGATTAATAATTGTAAAATGCTTCAAGTCAATTAAGTTCAATATATAACAAATTGGGTCCAACACATAGGGTCTTAATTCAACTATGAATGGAATATATACCTTACATACTCAATTGGGTCCATTGCATAGTGATCCAATTATACTTTAATATATTCAATGAATTATTTAATGAAATAGGTATACTACATGATGACCCATTTCAATTATGGCATATTGGGATTTAAGGCTAGGTAAAGTTATTTCACTATGAAAGCCTCATATTGATTTAGGCTAATGGATTGCACCCACATTATGTACTAATGGGGGGAATCAAATGTCTACATTGAATGTATTTTTTTGTATTGAATGTGATCTCCTTTGTTCTCACAATACTGGACACAAAATTACCATCGTGTTGTCGAGGATATCACATCTATTTATCAAACATGGGATTCATGGCGTACTTTTGTTGAACTACAAGAAAATATGAACAAATGCATGGCTTGGCTAAAGTTACATTGGTAAGGGAATTACTTGAATGGGAAATTCATGATATTTTCTAACACCTTGCCTCTTCTAATTTTGAGAATATGAAGGACAACATTTTGGGTCCAAACATGGTAAATTAAACTGCAAATTCTCCTTGCAACATAAATGAAAAATAGCCATTAAGTATGTTTTGATATATTGAACTTAAAAATATTATTTAGTTCAATGATTAATATGAACATTTTTTTCAATTTTGTCAAAATTTTAAATAAAAACTACATGCTTAAAATACGTTTAAATATATTCATGGGAATTTAGCAAAGTTCATAGTCTATTTTATAGCATTTAAGTAGGTTTTAAGTTGATGAAATATTACATTAAATTTTATTTTATTTGTATTAATCTGCCTTAAAATGTACTTGTGGTGTTTTTATTTTTTTCAAATTTTAATTAAAAAAATATCTAGCTTGTAGGGTAAAAATAGGTTTGAAAAAAAAATTATAATCAATTTCAAACCTACTTGTTACCTACTTTTATTATACTAAAGTTCTTTAAGTTTTATACACAACTTACCATATACCCAATGGAGGCATAGATGTTTTCCAAATGAAAGATAAAAAACTTTCCAATATACTTTCTTGCATTTTTATAAAAAACTATCATATTTAAAATCTGATTTTAAGCACTCATACTTTTTGGTCTAATTTACCATGTTGGACCCTTTCACAACATATAAGCTGAAAATGATGAATGGGTGAACCCACTTTATTCCATGGGTTGAAATTTCTTGGACTTTTGAAAAATCATGGACTTCAATTTGCAACTGCATGTATGATTGTTTCTTTGAATCATTTTATGTAATGCTTGCAATGGAAATTTGACCTATAATGGCAACTGTCACAACCCTAGCCTTGGGCTTGCGACCAAGGCAAAAAGGGTTGCAAGGTTGCGGGCCAAGAGAAAACCCGGGAGTCACATCACATATTCCCGAAAGTGTAAGAAAGTGTGAGGGAGTGAACCCTCACACTCCCAAAGCAACTCCCACTTTGGGAGATGGAGTCCCGGTGGACTCCAAAAATTTTAGAAATCGATTTCAGGGGTCAAAACTCAATGGCTTGTGGCGTTCTTTATATCATTGGAAAGCTCTTAAAATGTAGATGTCTAAAATGGGCTTGCATTGTTCATTTGGTCATCTGAAACAAAAGTTATGGCCAGAAGAAAGACAATGAGTGAATTTATTGTGGTCATTATAGCCTACTCAATGGAGTAATGGAATTTTAGAATTTTTTTGAATAGCTAGATTGGAAAGTTGCTAAGGGTAAAACATGCCACGTATTCTCTTTTGCATATGAATTGCAACATTAGCTTTTTCAACTTGGTCATGAGCCCAGGTCTCATTGGAAAAAACTATTGGATTTAAGGCATTGGAGCCTATTTGTTGAACTAGGAAGGTTTATTCACTTCAACTTATGGGCTTTATCACACAAGGAAACAAAAGTGGACCTATTCTTTTAAAGATTTGAGGTAGACCTTGGACAATCAAGGCCATGCACTTATTCAAAACTTGCCATGGATTAAGCCCCTACTTCCGACATAAACAAGGACCAACGAGTGTGCTTACTACATGTTATTGAATTTGATGCATTATTTCCATGCCAAACAATGGGGCATAGATGTAATCCTAGGGGGGGGCAAGTGGTATAAAAGGAAAGACATAGAATAAGTACATGCAAAAAAATATTTTTTCATAGAGGAGGAATGACAAAAAAATAAAAATAAAATTTCCCACAACAAAAGACATGAAGTTCCCACAAAATTTAACATTAGATTTACAATTATAAAAGTAACCATTGAAATGCATCCACATTGGGAGCACCAATGTGTACCATATTGTAGAAAAAAAATCTTTTGCAAGAAATTGTCCTCCCTTTTGCAATTTTTTTTTCGTATGTGACATTTCTTTCGTTACATATGCCTAACATGTTGTCAAAAAGAAGTTCCGAGAAATTCTTTTAGGCACTTGCAATTGGAGAGGTAGCCATGTTTAACATTTTATTACATTAGAGTTAAACTTATTACATTTGATTTCAACTTATGCCTTAATATGCAATTTGATAATATGCATGCTTTCAACTCTTCTTGGGGAAGGACAAGAGTTCCTTGGGGAGGGTTCTCATCTCTCCTTGGGGAATGCTAAAAGTTATTTAGGGAGGGCTTTGAATTCTCCTTAGGGAATGCCAAGAGTTCCATGGGGAAAGCTCTCACCTTTCCATGGGGAAGACCAATCCTTTACTAAGGAGGGCTATCATCTCTCCCTAAAAAATGGCAATAGTTACCCGGGGCAACATAAGATTGCCTTCTTGTTGAAAATGTTCCTTAGGTCAAGATCTTTCCCCGGGGAGCAATTTCACTATATTCAGGTCTTTGGTTTTTTTTCCCACAACCTTAGTTACATGGGTTTCTTTTTTGCATGGGGTTTGATTTTTTTTTGCTTGTTCATGACACTTTTTTGATGACATACATCCACCATGTTTTTGAAGACAAACTAAGAGCAAGGAGAGGAGAAATCAAAACCCATTGAAATATATTAATTAAATTTTTTTAAAAAAGAAGAATTTTTTTTGGGCACTCGCAAGTGGGGAGGCAACAATGTTTAAGGTTTTATTCAAGGTTAAGAAATTGAAGGAAAAACCAAAAATTAATCATAATATAATAATTATTCATCTTGTTTGGGAAAAATATGTATTTCTTTTTGACATTTACAAAAGTAATTACAAGGGTGAATTACGATAGGGTTGAAGTTACTACATTCAACTTATGTGTCATATGTAAAAGGAAAATATGCACGTTCTCCAAGTGGGAATTCTAAAAGAAAAATGATATATTGAAATTAATTATATATAAGAAGAACAATGTCCAACTTTTTATACAAGAACAACAATTATTGTGATGTTTTCCTTACATAATGGCAATAGTCCCCCAAGGAGGGTTATCAATTCTCCCCATGGAATGATAAAAGTTTCCAGGGGAGTGTTATCATCTTTCCTCAAAGAATGGCAATAATTCCCCAAGCCATATGTTTTGTTCATTAAGATGCCCAACTAAACTCTCGAAATGATGTGTTCCCAAAGGAACATACAATTACGCCCTAAGGAGGCCAAGTATGTTTTCCCCATGGAGTTCATACTCACAACTACAAGCTTAAGGTTGGCTAGGAGATGTGGGGTTGTGACATTTCAATTTCATGCCATGAACAAAATAAGCTTCCATTTGAAGCTAAATAAACTTCCATCTTTGATAGCAGTGAGAGACTTGTTAAAGGGCGGCACATGCTCTAACCAAAACTTTACTACTTCCATCTTTTCACAAATGTGCTTGAATTTTGCCAAAATTTGAGATTGTAGGTAATCATTTTTTCCCACAACATTGAATATAACGTAATTAACTTTTGAGATTTCACCAAGGATGGATTGCAAAGGGGTCAAAGGCGTCCATGGTGTGTGTATGATTGGACTTTCTGATGCCTTGAATGGCCCATGAGACATTAAATCCCCAATTGGTTCTATTTTTAGCTTGGGAGAAAGAATGCTTTGCCATGAAACAATACCACCTAACATTATCTTAAGCCATGAACCGCATGTAAAAACAATAGTCACAAATGGAATGTCAGGCCTTATATTCACAAGCACATCAATTTGGTGCCCATGGACAATCACAAGACAATCACTTGGAGTGGGCATTCTTGATTCTATATTGTATATCCTTTTGCAATTATGAATGCATAATTGTTAATTTTGTGTTCCTAGACATGGGGAGATGAATGTGCGCACATGAGATTTGTTGTGTCAACTACCATGCATTAGACAAGTAATTTTTTGTGTGTTGATTATAAAAAAACCTTCCCCGTTTTGCACATGCCCACATACTAGTAGTGAACGACCATGTTGGAGGCTAGTTGGTGAATCAACTAGTCTATTCTCCGGCCTTCCAACCTGCACTTCATGTTTTTCAACCTTTCTTTCAAGTTTCCATGATAAGCCTTTATAGCTGCATTAATGTCTTGGTTGGCATACCACATATTTCTCGCACCTATGCAACACACGTTGACTTTTGGTGCCTAATATGCATCAATGTAATGAAAAAATGGCTTAGTTGATGGATACTTGGTGTGGAACTAAAAAAGTTTATTCAAGGCTTTTAATTTAGTTTTGGCTTGTGTTAGATGTGTTTTCAAATGTACTGCAACCCCTTTTAGATACATAGCATCCCCCATTTCAATGAAAATGTGTGAATGAACCACAAGGTCAACAATTTTCTTGAAAAATGCTTTAGCCAAATTCAATGAACATGCCAAAGGTAGAGGAACATGGTCAACTGTGGAAATCATGCCCTACACATGAAAACAACTAGATATTTACAAAACCATTTGAAATTTTAAAACCAAATTGAACCTTGCCATTTATTTCCTTAGAATATCTATGTTCATTGAATTCAATTTACCCAACCTTTGCTCCTTGGGAAATCTATCCCTAAAACCATCTTCCCCGAATTGCATTTATGGGAATTTACTCCCCCTCCCAAATGGTAGAAAATGGATTCCCTAGGGAGAAGGTGGTGGTGAACTCTATTCCCAAGAATTCCCTAAAACATCGGTGCATAAATACTTGGAATTACTTTCCCTAGGGGAGTTTGTGTCAATACATATATTGCCTAGGGGGGAAATGTGTCCACCCTTTTCCACAATCATCTTGGGGAAATGTAGGAGTTATATTTATTTAATTGCATTATTTTTGCATCAACGTCATCAATAATAAATGCATTTGGATTCCATTTAAGAAGATAATGTTGAAGTTTGGCCTTCAACTCTATCAACCATTGCTAAACATTCACATTTTTGTTTTGAATGGATATGATCTAGGCCATGAGAACTCCATTTTGCCACTCATTCAATACCATGAACGTATACAACGAGAATTGCAACAAGCATAAAGCTTATTAGTTGGGAAGGCCATGTTGATTTTGAAAAGATGAAGCATTGAAGGAAAATTGGTGACAATACCTTGTCATTTGTTCCAAAAATTACATCACAAGCACCATGTTTTCATTGATGCAATCATAATGTATCAAAACAATTCATGTGATATTTGAAATACCTTCAAACATGGGCATTTGTTCAATGTTAGTGCTTTCTTCAATTGGAAGGAAATCATCAATTGTTGAAGTTCCTTCCAATTTTGTAAAAATTCACTAAATTTTAAAAAATGTATTTGGAAGAAATGTAACACCAAAACCTTTCATGATATTTTTATTACACAATCCTAATGGAAATAATGGTCATAATTAATGTAATAACTATAATTGAAATAATTATAGTAATCATAATTAATTAAAAAACCACCATACGAATAATAAAATCTACAATGGAAATAATGCTAACCATTATTGGAATAATTATTATCATAATTACAATTGTTATATCTATAAATGTTTAAATTTAAATATAAGGGATAAGTTTGGAATGGTTTAACATTCAATTTTGGGAGGAGCCATAGCATGATAATGAAAGGTTGGCTAATATAAAAAGTTCTTCATACGTTGTCATTATGATTTTCACATTAAATGATGTTGCAAAAATAAGTGGTGTTTCATTTTGTATAAAGAATTGTTTATTTAATACGATGATTCTTGTTGCTTTCACATAAAACATAGGGCTACATGATTACATAATGAACTACCCAATTTCAATATAGTTAAACCTAATTTAGTCCCACAAAAGTACATTATAAAGCAAACATACATTTGCGTGGAGGGCTTTACCTTTAATTTAAGGAAGGCTTTCTATTTTCATAAAGTTTTCACTTTGTTCAAATCTTTTTAAGATAAAAAGCAATCTTTAATGTATATAGGTGCATTTGAAGATTGATTTCTAGTTCATTGAAGTTCTATTTGTAGTCTAAATTTTTTTTTTCCACAACCCCGAGTTTTTTCACACAGAAGTGTTTGTCATGGGTTGATGTTTTGTTGTTGTTGTTTTCGCTTGGCACTTGTTCAATGCTTGTGAGTTGTTTTGTGTTTTTTGTGCCCACAAGTTTGTTGTTCTTGCTATTCTTTCTTTCAAGTTGGTTTATGTCACTAAAGCATCCTCAAATTTGAGCCTTTCCAATTTGTTGTCTAATTATATACGTTAAGTAAAAAGATAGGTTTAAAGAAGCGAGTGGGTTTCTTGTGCTTCTTTTAAGCGAGAAAAAGTCCGATGTAAGTGCAAGGTAAAGGCTTAAAGCTCAATTGGTGGGACCTTCCCAAAGTAAAGGGCTACTTAAGATGGGTTATAAGTATGGGTTTCCTTTTCTTAAAAAAATTCACAAAATAGTCACCATGTTAGTATATAGTAAGGCTCCATGGCGAGGGCATGACTAAAGAAAGACAAATGTTATCATAGGCCTAAACTTTGCATGGTTCACAAGGTAGTGAGAGCAAGAAGCAACTTACCCTTACAAGAGGCCTCT
>Ga0116228_10006187_pt1 | contig 10702 bp, 10 predicted proteins | sample S1TSphfallax_2_FD_89694 | JGI IMG/M metagenome (GOLD analysis project Ga0116228, IMG submission 89694) | Host-associated microbial communities from peat moss isolated from Minnesota, USA - S1T2_Fc - Sphagnum fallax MG | ecosystem: Host-associated > Plants > Peat moss > Unclassified | place... | reverse complement strand
CTTTAGAAACATGAAAAAAATGATACTATTTAATAATCCAAACCTTAAATACAAAATGAAAGTTGGTGACATCCATCTTGAACAACTATTGGAAGACTCATTGGCCATTATATAAAAATATTATCAACCTCAAGGCTAGCCAATAACCTAACCAAATACCAAGTGTATTTTCAAAAGTTAGTTGTCCAAAAATTACTAGGGTGGTACTAAAGTGGTACAACTGTCTTGCTAGGTTAGTCCCAACCAATAAAATGCTTAGCTATAAAACTTTGGAAATTCATAACTTCATCAAATAGATTTCAAATTGAACATTTTAAATGTCTAATTTGTAGCCTCCCTTGGAAAGAGCTTTCCGAATTATATCAAACATCCAATGGGAGTTCATTTGGCCTTTGAATTTTTCAATAAAATAAAGTTTGGTAGTATTGTTCAATAAGGTAATTTTGATAGTTTGTAATTACTTTTTGTAGTTATTTTTTATATTATTCTAACTACTTAGGTAGGTTTTTCCAATATTTCTAGAATTTTTTTTGATAGGTGCTTTAGGGGTTTTTCTTTGATAGTTATTGGAAAAATGTCCATTTAACACCTTCCTTTGAACATAAGAAAACGACATTCTTATTGAACTTAATCCATATTCTAATCCACACCTATATATGTATCTTTTAGCCCATTTATTGCCATCACGACTAAGGTTATTTAGCATGTGGTTGAGAATTCATTGAAGAAGTTTTGGTTTTGGGCATCAAAATATATGTTAGCTTTATTTTAATTTGAACTTTCTAATGAATAGTCACTTTAGCCTAAACCCCCCAAACCCCATCTCTGCATTGCCACCCCATACACACATTAACTTAAACTTGGATTTCCAACACTAACATTTTCAAGACACTCCATTTAGGTCTCCCATGTTTATGAATGTAATTTTTCTTTTCCCTTACATCACAAAGTACAATAAGCTTTACAATTCTCATTAGATAAGGTGGCATAACATCCTTTGGATATGGCAACTTGGTACCTATTCTTATTGTGTTCTCAATGGTGTTTGACAATATTCTTTCACTATAAAATAACAAAACATGTAGAAGTTTAAGGTTTGGATTAATGAATTATTTGTGAGGGATCCCAAGAGTTTACAAACTAAATATTTATCTTAATTGACTAAAACTTTGGCAACAAATGCTTGCTCTACATCTCTTTCTCATCAATATGCAAGGTGAGGGGAAACCCTTCCTCTTTTTGTATAAGATTTTTTTGTTTAATTTTGGTAACTCTAGTGATAGGCCTCTTACCCCTAAGCACAAAGGTGGTTCATTATCCTCAATAACAAAAAAGGATAAAGGGGTCAAGTTGGGATTTGAACTCCCAACTACTAGCTTCACAATAATTAAACCCTTAGCCACTACCTTAGTTCATTTTTCCTCTTTGTGTAAGATTTTGAGCTTATGATATTTATCAATCTTCTTACAAGTCATTTAAATTGACATTTAGCCATATATTCCATTTGTTTCCAAGTGATTTTTTTCACATGGTTTTTGGAGACCTCCACAATTGATTTTATGTAAAATTACATTTTGTGAGTGATTTTCCAATCTTATTTTAACTTTGTTCTCACATCAAATGAAGGCGTATTCATTATTGCATTGCACATATCTTTTGAGCAATTCATCTATTGGCTATGGAATAATACTTTAGTGGGGTTTGGCCAATTGAAGTAGGTGAAACATCATATCACTTTATTAGTTGTGTTTTGTGCTTTTGGTTCCAAAATTCATTTTCAACACATTTTTCCCCACCAATTTTATGTTGCCACCAAAATAGGGTGAGAATTAATGGTCTTCAACTTTGGGTGAAATCACACTAAGTTCAACCAAAAAAGGTAAGTGAAAGCCTTTTTAAATTCCATTTCCAAAGTATTAAATAAGGTTTCAAATCATGTGTAGATATAACACCATGGCTAAGAACTAGCAAAGGAAAAATTCATGTTCAAAATACTTTAACAACCTACAATTTGATGATGTTCTCTCCTCTCTTTCTCTGCGTTGATCATGAGGTTTGTATCAAATGATTTGATTTCAAATAACATAGGTTGGAATATTTATAATGTTGACAAACAATTTAAGGTATAAAGCTTAAGGTGGAATAACAAAAAAAATCAAGAATAACATAAAGTAGAATAGGTTAAAATAATTAAGTGTATAATAACAACATAAATATACTTAATTATGTCAATCAATGATTGGTTTCATCAATTAGTAGTGAAACATGATGATTACACAATTATTCTATAGTGACATAATTTTATGGAAGGTGATATGAACATGTAATTCATTTTCAAGGTCCCATAGTGATTTAAACTAGTGAATTGTGCCCCATTTTTGGACTAATGGCCATTTTTTGCAACTTGACCTTTAAACGATTGTTTAATTGAAACGTAAGTACCTATGACCTAAGACCCTATATGTAAAGTCCCTATATTTTAGACCCCCTTCAAGAATTGTACATTGGGGTAATTATATAACCTACCTATATATGAAAATTTTGAAATTTTAATGATAAATCAATTATTTGTAAACTGGTTGTTTAAAAAAATGATACCTTGTTTTTTAGGTGTCAATTCGGCTAGCACCCTATATGATATCCAATTAAATTTTATTAAGAAAATTAGTTCATAATTGGCCCAATTTGAAGGATAGTTTGATATTCACCCAACATTTGAGGACATTTATGACTAGTGGGGCTCATTGGCATGGTGATGTGGATTTGGAGGTAGTTATGGGTTAACATGCTTTTGAATACCTATGTATTTTATTGGGATGTTTTGGGGATGCACCTCAAACTAACATGGGTAATGAGGATCCCCATGATGTGAACATTGAGCTAAAAGGCAATGGTGATTCAAACATACATGAAGATGCACCTATTATCACATATTTGCAAGCATGTGAAATTTCAATTGGATTGGCATTCAAGGAATGTGATCAAGTTGTGCATAGGGCACCCAAGTAGTTTAAATGGGAAAATAATTCTTTCCCACAAGTGTGGATAGATGGATGAACAAGAGTAATGCTTTATTTAAAACAACATGAAGACCTTGTATGACATGCTCACAAGGAGATGGGTCAATTTGGGGTAATTTGTTACAAACACAATATTGGTGGTGAGGGATGCAATTGTAGGTTCAATAGTTTATTTTTTGATGTATAATGTGTGACCGAATTTGGGCATATTCAATGCACCAACACTTCATTTACAACCATTGCCCATCATAGGGTTTTGGGTATCGGTGGAATTTGGATTTTGCTAGCTCATTAAGTTTGACAGTCCAACATAAATTGGTATGTTTTGGTTATGATTGAACACTTTTCGAAATGGTTAGAGTTGGTGCCATGCCATATCACAATAGTGATGGTGCTATTTATGCATTCTTGGACAAGGTGTTTAATAGGTTTCTCATTCTAATTGAAATGTTCAACAACCCAAGTATAAAATTATGTGAGGATTTCTAAGAGTTGTGTGAAAAAACATTGATTGATCGTTGCACAACTGTATGAAAACCATCATGAAAAAAAAAAGTTAGTTAAACAAATGATGTAAACAATGAAACGAAGTTTGTGAAAGTATGGGCTATACTAAAGATTAGGGGACTTGTAATTACCATGGTTAACCATGGTATACAAGTTTAATCGATAAGTTTTTTCTGCATCCTTTTCACCATAATTTTACTATTTGGTTGTAAGCTCAAGTTACTAGCTTTAATTTGACACTATGTGATGGCAATAATCAATTTGGGTGATCCGAACATGTGGCTTTAGGCATGTGAATAGCAAGTAGTTTTGTTCGAACATGTAATACCAATGGGTATGGAGAATTTGAAAATTGTTCAACATTGATATACAATACATTATGCCAATATTTGAAAAGGTGGTTATCGGCCTCCAATTCGAAGATTCAAGCTGGGAGATTATATATACCTACAACAAACAACATTACTATGTTGGATGTGAGTAAAAGGTGTGTTATTTTTCCCCTTACATTTTTTCAAGGTATTCATTCTTGGCCCCTTTTTCCTTTGTGGTGGTTTATTTGGTTTTCTTAAGCTTTTTGCCAATGTATTCTTGTTTTTTATTTAACCCAAAAAAATTTGAACTCTTTTTCCTTGCCCGTAGAGATGTTTAATTCGAACTCTTGGTGTGAAACCATGGAAAAAATGTTGAAGGGAAAAAGGAGGGGGCTGGGGGGGCGGAGGGAAGAAGGGGGGCAAAGACAAATGGCAAGCCTTTTTAAAGGCCCTAATTGGGCTTAATTTGAATCTAAATTTTTTCTTTTACTTCTAAAAATTCCAAATCTCAATTTGAAAATTTGTTTTTTTCCTTGCAAAAATTCCAAGTGAACAATATGACATTGTAAGAACTGAAATCTTACATGTTTTTTGGCATTTTGGGCAAATTCCAGCTCCATCTTACGGAGAGCAATTAGTGCCTCCTCATTGTCAGCCTTTCAATTTTTCTTACTCTCTTCATCTCGATGCTCTTTGCCTTCTTTGGCCTTCACCATCTTCTTTGATGTTAGGTTCTTTTCGAGGTTGTTTCATTTTGGGTGTGAATGGTGCCACATCCTCCTCTTGGGTGTCCTGAAAAATGAAAACTTCCTCAATAATTGACTTCCTTTTCAACATAAGTTTCTCTACATTCTTCAACCCTTCTCCATTTGGAAAAATAGAATCTAAGGTCAAGATTGGCATATTAGCTTTCACAGTTACAAGCATTTGAAGAGGTGAGTTGAAAGGCTGAAATGCATAAGAACCTCCATTTGATGTAACTTTTTGTGTAACACTCCAAGATCCTCTACATCCTAAGAAAAAAATGTGAAACTTCCTCCATGCCTCAAAACACAAGCACACAAACTCAACGAGGAAAGTGAAAGAAATGAAATGGAGAAGGAGAAAAAGGAGGAGGGGCTGTTAGGGTTTTCTGGGATTGCACTCTGTGGATTGCATCAAAAAATAATATTTTAATGTTGTAACATTGACCCCAAGGATTGCAAATTGGCTCCACAAGTTGATAGGTATCTTTATCCACCTTGGGTGCCAATATGGAGCCAAAAAGTTCTAAAAGAATTTGGAATCAACATAAAGTTTAGATTACAAACAAGCAAAGTTTCCATCAGAAAATCCTTCATTAGAATACAAGCCGTATCTAGTCTGGTTGTCAAGTTGTAATCTTCTATCATATGCATGGCATTAAGGGTCAAGTTGGCTTTGAGGACTTAGTGCAATGGTAGAAATGAAGAAATGAACAAAGCATGATGGGGATGAAATTTTTTAGCTTGACTGTTTGATCAGGTTCCTAGAATTTAATCCACTATTTGTGACAATGTGAGATCCCTGACACAAACCAAAATAAATTTCTAATTGATCAAGGGCGGCTTGTTTGGTTGAACAAGACTTTCCATCCTGCTAATTTGCAGTGATCTTCATGGCCAAAGAAGCTATGTCAATCAGGAGTTCCTCTTGCCCTACTCTTTTATTCTTGCCATAATCAAATGAAGACAAATATCTTATTGAAGCATTTACATACAAAAAATAAACCTTGGGTCGATTGTTTTCCCTGAAGCTGAAGGTGCAGCATGATCCTATGTTTGTACAAGCCTAATGACACAGGAGCTGTAAACAGATCAATTTGTGATAGTTGCACTGTTTACAGATCTGGTGTGTGACTGAATTTATTGGACTATACAAAACAGGTAAGAGCTTGATGACCCACTCTGACAGTTGATTGGACTGAGATACCATGCAATACCCGTGGTCAACAGATGGGCATTTTTTGTTGAATGAGTATGAGATGCGGGGATGCTCCTGCTGGTTATTCATCCTCGGCATCACTGACAACCTGGTGCATGTCTGAGTAGAAGTCACTACCATGGCCATCAATCATCTTTGCTCTGTGCCCACAAACATTTTCAGGTCAGCAACTGCCAGAACAGGGATGCAACACTCAGGTGTTCTTTGAGATTGTTTGAAGGTTTTTGGAAACTGGGAAGTATGAATGACAACTTTCTATGTGCTGAATGAATCCCTGGCTCATGCATGACTTACAAACACAACTTGATGGTGAGTTCCCTCACAATTTCCTCAGTTCTGAGCTTGTAACTGGAATGAACGTGATAAGCTTACCGCTCAAGAATGAATTTTCCCTCCTTGTACTTCTGGCTCTTTTCATAGGCTGATTCCTGTCAAAGTCAATAAATTGGGTTAAACAGCTTCTGGGATAGCCTAATCACATGATACTGGCATCCAAAAGCTGATGCTAAGAGATGGGTGTAAGTGAACAATACATATTTCCAGCCAACAAGCTGCTGGCAGCAGTTGCAGTAGATGTCAGCCACAGTGTGCCTGCCACTGGTCATCATCCGATCCTCTTGAGGCCCCACTGATACATTCACCCTGCAATTCAATACAACTCCCATTTGTATGGGTAAGTCAATGCCTGTATGCCAGGCTCCAACCTTCTTCCAAAAGAGCAATACTGCAAAAAGGTGATTGGCATCAACCCATCAAGAATGTTCTGGCAATGGGTAATGCACAACTTCAACATTTTTCTTTTCACGTAATGTCAGCCAATTTCAAATGTCAATTATGTTCGACAATCACACAAGTACGGAAAAAGATACAAAAAACAATTGGGGAATATCATCAGAGTGCTTACACATTGTTGAAAAGGTAAGCCTTCCCGTGTCGGCAGTGGAAAGACTGAACAAGAGAAGGAAAAGAAACGAGAGGGCTAAATCAGACACACATTGATGGAAAAATAAAAATAAAAATCATGACCAGTATTTCCACCTCACACTATCACCTCAAACTTCACAATAGCACATCCCGAGTAAACCTCATGTAGCCTTGTGAAAAGGCTTGAACAGGATTCCAGAATGACATTACAAAAACCACAATGCAGATATGTGTGGCAGTGTCCAAGTTTACAGATATGCAATTGAAGATTCTGCACATGGTCTTGTGTGAATATTATTGGAAACATCAAGGAGTGATTCACAGAGAGCACATAGGGTTAGATGCTTTCTTCAGCTCTTAGAAAACAAGAGTTTGGAAAAGTCACACCGCGTCCAAAAGATTTCCAACTTGACCAACTCAGGAGTCAAAACAAGGGAAGACTAGTACACAACAAGAGGAAACATAAAGAAAAACCGTGACAAACTTGCACAAAGTGAGTGCTTGGTGACACTTGTGCACTGTTGGAAACTGGCCTAAGATAGAAACCAACTTGTTGACTACTATGCCACCCTACTAGACATGGAGGAGGGGCAGACACTCTGACAACAACAAGGAGACAGAGGCAGCTTGAAAGGAGGGGGGGGAACTGACAATAACAACAAACACAAAAGGCATGCAAGTGCACACGATCCTTCATTCCAGACATCCTATCAATTGGAGTCCACATAAACACTGAGCAATTGCTGATTGCTTGCCTTCAGAGTAAAATCTGCTGATACAAACTTTAAAGCTGCATAGATCATCTGCTACAATTTATCAACTGCAAACAACTACTCTGCAAGTTTTGCTTCCAATGCTGGAGCCCAGCCAGGTGACTGACAATGTGAGTATACAGTTCCCTCCTCCTGAGCTCCAGCAAAGGAGATGCTTCTGCCATAGATTGTAGACCAGTGATTCATGGTCAAAAGCAGTTAATACTAAAGACAGCTTTTACCCATTCTAGTGGTCACTTTCATTCTTCTACAGTTTCAGGAAAGTTTCAGAATCAAGAAAACATGAAACATGCTTGCTGTTTGGCAGTCCAACCCCACGAAACCCATCAACCCATGTTTCAGAGACAAACCAAGAAAACCAGAAGAGAATGAGAATAGTCTCAGAAGGAAGGCCGAAAGGAAAGAAAAGGAGCAGAGGCATCACCTTTGACAGTAGCTCATCACAGTTGGCCAAATGGCTATGGCAATGCTTACAACTGTAGATTGGCCCGTCTAGCTGTATCAAATATAGTCGCCCCATTTTTCTCTTCTCTTCACTGTCTATTGCAGCTGGTAATGATCCAATCTAATCTAACTCCCTTTCCACCACAAGTTCAGCCTAGACTGAACACAACAATTCATTCATAGTTTTATGCTCCTTATTTGAAAGAAAAACACTTTCCCACAACAGGTGCATCACCTGCCACAATTACAACAAACCACTGTCTTAGGTAACAAATCAGCAAGCCTACTACAAAGGGGCCCGGTGGCTCGGAATAGACTCAAAGGAGAGGCCACAGGATTGTTCACACCCACAAATGCAGAACAAGAAAGATGTAAAAGTGGGTCAACAGTTACCAAACAACAATCTCAAATCATGCAAATCACAAATACAGCTTGTCCACTGCAACGAATCTCTCTTCACGCATTGGAGACGAGGGACAAACTCAACACAGTAGATGCTCAACACAACCCACTCTGGTTGCTTTCAGATACACTTCTGTAGAGACTCTGGATAGGTATGCAACCAACGTGAAGGGCATATGTGGGTCCCTATGTGCAACAGGATGGACCCACATATGCCCTTCTTGTCGCCCATCCAGATGCATATCCAGATCACAAGTGGGTCATAAGCAAGAGCAGAATCTGCATGGACATAGGGCTTCTTGAATCCACATGACGACAGCTTCTTCTACCCTAGCAAATCCCCTTTCTCTAAACTTCCCAATTTCCAATGTATGTCCAGAATCCGTCCCACCCCCAACTTTCAGGGACTGAGAAAAGTTTAGAAAGAAAAAATGGTTCTCGAAACAACCCACATGTCGAGGAGCAAAGTTTGGTCTGCTCTTGACATAAAAACATTGGAGAAATGAAGAGAAAGAGCGAGATTTAGGGCTCCACCCACCTGAGGTAGCCATTCCCTGCTTTACTCCCGACTCCTGCCGCACCCCACACAAACCTCTCATACCTGCTCAGTTTGTGTATGTGTGTGGATGGGTCTCTATATCTCTTCTGTTACTCTCTGTCTGCCTCTGCCTCTGTGTCTCTTCTAGTGGTCTATGTCTTGCCTCTCTTGTCTTTTCCTTCTTCTCAAAAGCTGCTTGTCTCTTGTGTTTCTGCTACTAACTCTTGTTGGATTGAAGCAAAGCAGTGGTTTTGGGAGATTGAGGAGCAGATTGAAAGGTGACCCAATTGCTTCTTGTGATGGAATGTGAGACCTTACAAGCTTTTACCTCTCCATGTTTGTACCGGATCTCACAAACACACAACAACCCAACATAAGCACCGGCACCAAAGAGAAAGAGAGAGATAGCGACACAGTTCGAGACAGAAGAGAGCCAGGCTTCGTGTGTGTGTGAGAAGAGAGAGAGAGAGAGAGAGAAGACGAGAGACGTAACCATCCATCGCCTCCCATCCTCTACGTACACATTCTGTATAATACAGCATAAGATACGTACAAAACTTTAGTACACGAAATAATTGTACGCACTATGTATTCAATTCAGCATTCTCAAATACACCAAACCTTCCAAGAAACTTCAAAGGTGCATTAGAATGGGAATGCACTTTGAGCCAAATCCAGTGACACTTTTTGTTGAAATGAAAGAGCAACTTCAGATCCAGAGAGGAGTTGAATCATAACCCAATTGTAACCAGCTTCTCGTTGATGTGGTGTGCAAGTTGAATCATGACCTATTGTAACCAGCTTCTCGTTAATGTGGTGTGTGAGTTGAATCATGACCTATTGTAACCAGCTTCTCGTTAATGTGGTGTGCGAGTTGAATCATGACCTATTGTAACCAGCTTCTCGTTAATGTGGTGTGTGAGTTGAATCATGACCTATTGTAACCAGCTTCTTGTTAATGTGGCAGCAGAGAACTCTGCCCCCCACCCCGCCCCTAGTTATATCATGTATCTTGTTGCCTTCTGACCTTTTCTTGTACCTCCCTCATATTTTTTTTGCACATTCCTAGTTGCTCATTAGCTGAATGGATGACGCCCAAGGCAATTATATATACTCTAATACCTTGGCAGCTGCAACACTAATTATATATATATTTAGAATTTTTAAAAAAATAAACCCAATTTTTTTTTAAAATTTTTTTTTGCTAAGGAAAGAAAGAGAAATATTTTAAACTGTCAATGGAATTTTCTTTTCTCCTTTTTCCCAAATGGATCTTCAAAAATAAACCAATTATTCAACAGAAATCTGTTGAAGCTGCAAAGGGTGCTGTTATGGTACTCTGGATCAGTTTTGATTGTCAGAGTTAGGTGACTCTGGAAGGTTCTAGAAGAAAGGAAGAGAGGTGTGAGATTTTGTTTTTTTTTTTTGAAAAGAGGAAGAGATCAGTAAGTGGTGGTAGAGTCTGCTACTACTACTACTACTAATAAGAGGGAGAAGAGAAAAGGCAGTGAGGCTAGAGAGAGATAAGATACTTGAATCATGGCAGAAGAAGGTGTGTGAAGAGGGAGGCAGTAGTAGGTACCCTAGTTGGTTTTTGAGCTGAAGAGAAATGTTTTTTGGCAGTGGATGGATCAATTATAAGCGAACAAGGTCGACTGAACCTGGTGGACAGATGCTGACAATTTTTTTTTGGGGATTTTTGATCAAGTAAAAGAGTCTGCGATTGGCATGTATCACATAAATGGGTAAATGGGTCCTGCCTGACTTGATTTGGAATGTTGTGAGTGGATTCTCTTTCACTGGATTGATGATCTGCAG
>Ga0116228_10006186_pt1 | contig 10703 bp, 14 predicted proteins | sample S1TSphfallax_2_FD_89694 | JGI IMG/M metagenome (GOLD analysis project Ga0116228, IMG submission 89694) | Host-associated microbial communities from peat moss isolated from Minnesota, USA - S1T2_Fc - Sphagnum fallax MG | ecosystem: Host-associated > Plants > Peat moss > Unclassified | place... | reverse complement strand
TTTTCTTTCAGAGCTTTTTTCTCTTCTTCACAGACTCAAAGGTACACAAGAGGTATTGGGTTTTGTGGGGATAGCAGGAGGAGGGGAGAGACAGAGAAAGAGACAGAGAAAAGGGGTAGTGGGTGTGTGAGAATTGAGACCTCAGCTTGACAGAGGATGAAGGCAAGGTAATTGTTGAAGTCTGGGAAGCGATTGCATCGTTGTAGCTGCTGCCAGACGCGGCTTTGATCGTTGCTAGGTACCTTGGACTCATGAAGCAGTCCACAAATCTCTTTCACGCCTTCCTCCTGCGGCTGCCAAGCCATCATCCCCTTCTGCCTGCGTGCCCTCCACCTCCCTCCCTCCCTCCTCTTGTTGTTTCTTCCTTCCTTCCGCTTTTGCTACAACTCTCTTGCAATTTTGTTTTGCAAACAAACCGACCAAGCACAGAGATCTGTCTCTCTGTCTCTCTCTCGCTCTCTCTGTCTCTCTCCCCAGCTCCTGCTGCTGCTGCTGCTGTTGCTGCAACAACAACAACAACAACAAATCTGCAAACCACCCACCAAGCACCAACACCACCACAGCTGCTGCTGCTTCACTGATGCTGATGCATGTGCGCTTGCGACTCTCCCATCAAATGGGTAGATGGATGGGTGGAGGACGACTCCTCAAGGAATTTGTGCATTGGGTGGATGGGTGGACCGACGGGTGCGGGAGATGATTGTTGTTGAGCGCGATGGATGATGAAGGAAGCAAAAGCTCGCGGAGGAATCGCTGGAAGGGAAACAAGCGACTCGCGCGAGGAGAGAAGAAGAAGAAGAAGAAGAATGTGTGCTGATTGCTTGCTTGCTGAGGCTCACGATTTAGGGTTTGCGCGGTGTCGTTGGCACGTGACGGTCGATTTCTTCTTCTTCCACGACGTCCGTCTGCCCCCCATCAGTGGCGTTGATGGGTGGTCCCCTCCTCCTCCTCCTCCTCCTCCTAACCTCCTCCTTGTCAGTCTGCTGACCTTCTCCGCTGTTGCTTCCGCTTGCCGCGGTGACGTCAGGAGACGTGCCGTCCCATGCCCATCACCTCAACAACCAACCTTTCTTCTTCTCCTTCTTCTTCTTCTCCTCTCCTCTGATCGCAGAAGGCTTTTTTGTTGTTGGGTTTTTTTTTTATGTTTCAGAAATGAGGGATTGAGGTCGAGGACAATGGCTAGCAGATTGCGTATTTTGAGCAATCTGAAAGTGAAGCCAGAAACTGGAGTTGCTTGGATTGTAGGATTCTCCTCCGCCTCCTCCGTGCCTCCTCCTTCTCCTACTGCCGCTGCTCCTGCTGCTCTTCTTCCTCCTCTCATCACAGTTGTTGCATTTGTGAATTGCCTGCATTTTTCTGGGGGTTCTTCTTCTTCTTTGCAGCCAAACTACGAGGAAGAAGCTGGTAAGAATAACCTCACCACCCACAATCTCTTCCAACAAAAATGCTCTTTGAAAAGGAAGAGTAATGAGCTTTCTCTGTCTCTCTAGGGTTTAAGATTTGAGAAGAACAAGAACAAGATGATGGTGATAGTGATGAAGATGATGATGCTTCAAAATTCTGAACTACAAAATGTGCAATCTGGATTATTTTTCTGTGATTGATGATGATGGTGGATTTGAAGAATGGAAATGGAATTGCAATTGTCTTCTTCTTCTTCAATTGAGATTTGACAACTCTGCCTTTGTTTTGGCTTTGAAAATGTTGTGCAGAGGATCTGCGGATTTTGCTCCCCAGAGGTCTTGAAATTGTGGGGGCAGTTGTGAGCAGCAGCGGTGACACTGCAGCAACCAAGGATGATGCCACCAGAGCTGGAGATTTTGCATTTGGATTGCGGCAGGAACTTGGACTTGCAGCAAACAGCGGCAGTGATGGGATCACTGTCATTGCTGCATTGGCAGTTGAATCTTTGAGCACAAATGAAAGTGTAATGTGCTATAGCCGGTATGATGGTTCTAGACTGCAATTGCTCGAGGAGGAGATTGTCCAGGAATGGCCATGGAGAGATACATGTCTGCTGCGATGTCAGCTGCAGTTGAGCATGCCGCTTTACTTGCCATCAATTGTCACTCTTGCAGGTAAGTAGACGATTGAAGAAGAAGAAGAAGAAGATTGTTGCAAAGCATAACCTTACTTATGAGCTTCTTCCAAAAATGCAACAAACTACAGACCATGAAAAAACAAGTTAGGGTTGTTGGTACTGTCTGTCTGTGTTTTGAAAGAGGGATTTTTGTCTTCCCAAGTTTTTGCTGAAGATCACATGCAAATGGGTTGTGCCAGAAACCCATTTTTCTTTTTCATCTTACTGAAACCCGGCCCCCTGCAAATGACAAAACTTGTGATCATAGAGTATGAGGAGCAAGTGATTGGTTCTGTGGACAGCATCATCTCCAATTTGAAGAGCAGCCGGGCAGTGTTTTTGTTTGAGAGACAAGGGGAAACAGTGTTGATACATGCTTCTGATAAATCAAATGCAAAGGCAGCAGCAGCAGATGTCCAGCAAATTCCTTCAGAGTCAACTTTGAGCTCACTTCAGGGTTCCATCTTGCAGCCTGCTGAAAATCAGGTCCAAATCAGAAGAACCTTGAACTCAGTGTTATCTGTTCCTCACAGCAGTTTCAGGGGTGTTTTCAGTCTTACTGTTATGGGAATCTCTTTAATGCACAAAATAGTCATGCTGCAAAGACAATTGGTGTAAAGCTTACAAGTAGTGTGTAAACACCCAAAGTTTGCCCCTTAAGAAAATGTCTTGCCTTCTTATGGCCGCCCACAGTCCACGTGTTGTAGCTCTTCACGTACAGCAATGTGTGCTTGCACTGATGAGCATTTCTCTTTGCAGATACCAGTGCCAATGAAGCTGATACTAATGATTCGACCATCATGTAGCAAAACCTCTTCTCCTTTTATGCAGTATCTGCCTGGTATATTAGTCTGCCTTTCCCTAGGGTTCAGCATCATACGCCCCCTCTTGAATTTGTGCTGATTCTGGATTGAATTCTGCGATGTCATTCATGAGGTTGACAAACTTTGTATTGTTGTGATCTAAGGAAAAGAACTTTGAACTTCAAGGGTGAGTTCGGCTTGACATACTTTCTATACAGGTTTGGTTAGATTCTGAACATTTTCCTCCATGAATCTCCAGGTCATTACCTTCAGAGTCAGATACACTGATGTTATTTGTGTGTCCTGTCCTGCAGCCAAGAGTTTAGTGGAGCTGCACCTCCTGAGGATGAGTTTGGATGTGCTGTGTCTGGCACCCAGTCACCTCTCTGCAGCAGATGCCGCCACCTTGTTAGTTGTACCCGCCCTTTGCGATCAACTGATTTTCATGTCCATGATGGCAAACAAGAATGCTACTCATAACCCCAAGGTTAAGGGTTTGTTGTCATGTTTTCTGTCTTTTGAGAGAGTGTTAATTCTGCATTTATGAGTGCAATATACTCAATGTATACAACATGGAGTTTTTTTTTTTTCTTTTTTACAGTTTGTGGTATGTCCTGGAACAACACTAGATGCAACTTTCTGATAGTGGCAATACTCTTGTGTTCAATCAAGACTAGAATGGGAATTCAAATCATGCACCCAAGTTTTGCAGGTACTTACTTTCTCTTGTGCTTATTCATCATGCAGGTCTGCGCTTTCCACTTTTGTCCCTTGAGCTGCCCCATCACAACAATCTATGACCTCAGCTATGGTGAAAGTGAAATTGCTCTTGGTAAATAAGGCTGTCATATCATTTTGACCAGAAAAGGAAAGATTTTGCAGTACATCGCACAGGTTCAACACAAGATGACAGTAGCAGTCTTTTCTAATGTTAGAAATGACAGCCTAGAATAAAATATTATCTCACACTTTGCTCGGAGTTTTGTCTCATGTGCCCATGATCAGTTTCAGGCGCCTTTCTCATGTGCTCCCACTTACAGATTTTTGTTTGCCAATGAGCTTTGACTTTGAGATTAGATTGTTTGCAGTGGAACACAGAAAGGCATTGCATCACAGACTGGGTTTGCCATTGGATCGTCCCATGCTCCGGGTCGCAAACGCCCTGACATTGGCAAGCCTTGAATCCAGTAGCAATCACTCTGCAGGTAGGTCTAATTATACCTTCAGGCTTACTTTGCAACAGGCCAGCAAGCATATGTCTACTCCTTGTGCTTTTCAAGGATCACAATTTAGCTCTGCTTTTTAAGCTGCCCTAGACTGGAAGTGCTACTGTTGTGATGCAGTGAGAATTTTTCTCTTAATACCTGAGTTGATGTTTCAAGCACCAAAGCCCCTGAGTTCTTGTCAGAGGACCAACAGTGCTTAATTGTCCATCAATGTAGGAGGGAAGCGGCTGCTGGATGTTCACATTGGTTTGCCAGCTTCTACAGGTTAGTGCATGTTTTACAAGAACACTCATGCCTTATACTCATATTGGAACAACTAAGCTAAAGCTAAAGATATGTTTTCTTCTGTTATATCTGTGCCCAACATAGGCTTTGTGTTCTTACTCTGCAATAAACGCTCAGAGTACAACAGTTGTGTAACTAGAGAAAACATAAGTTTCTATGGCTCATAGAAATCAATGATTGGGTACTAATCATCAGCAGAAATACAGTGGTTTTTTCTAAGAGTGATAGCTGATGTACATACCTGTTTGCTGCTGGAGATTTGCAGTTGCTGGAGGCTGCCAGAGCTTAATAGCAGGCTCATATGAGTATTACCATTATCTTCAAGATCGGTTTGATGACAATGTAAGCATGTTTTTTCATCTTTTGGAAGTTGCAGTATGCTAACAGCCACCCAAGTTGGTGAGCATTGGCCGTTTTGTTGTTTACAGAAAAGAATTGAGTTGGTTGACCAACCCTTCATCATCTCTTCTGAAAATTGTTCTTCATCTTGTGTGTGTACTGGGAATTGGGATCTGTATTGGTTCCAGATCGCATGTTTTCTCAATTCCACTGTGCAATAGATCACATTGGTATTAGGAGCATATCACGACATTTTCTCCTTGATTGATTCCTTTGCCACTTTGTTGTGATTTTTTATGAACAGTGCTGCTCTTTGCAGGGATGGGGGTGTGCATATCGCTCATTGCAGACAATTATCTCATGGTTCAGACTCCAGCATTACACATCAATCACAGTCCCAACACACAGGTTTTTTTTCATGCCCTGGGTTGCACATCCATCTGTTCACGTTTGCTGTTGTGGGTGGTCATTGTTTTACTGCTGTTATGCCCTGGTGTAGTAGTAGTGCACAAGAGTGTTGCTTATGACTGACTGCTCTCATTTTGCATCCCTGAACCGAAAAAAGCACCATGGGATTTTGTCAAATATCAATAGATCATTTCAACTTGTGTACCTTATATAAAAGAGTTGCGTTTTGTATAACAGAGAAATACAAGAATGTCTTGTGGAAATTGGAGACAAAGAGGGATCTTTCATAGGTTCACAGGAATGGATTGGTGCCATTGAGCTAAGTTTTGTGCTCGATAAACTTCTTGGAGTAAGGCACTTTCCCTTATGTTGTTTCTTTGAGGCTTTGTTGGCTCAACACAGAGGGATAGTGCCACCAATCTTTTGAAGATTCCTGCAAAGTTTGGAACACTTGAAACCACCTTCAGTAGTAGCAAAATAATGACAAGTTGAAAACATACTACTACTATTGATGCAGATCGTTCCTCCATATCACTGTTGCAGGTAACATCTAAAATACTTAGTGTACACTTGGCCTTTTCTTGGTCGAAGAGATACTACTACTATTAATGCAGATCATTCCTCCATATCACTGTTGCAGGTAACATCTAAAATACTTAGTGTGCGCAGTGGAGCTGAAATGCCAAGTAAAGGCCGGGAGCTGGCTCTGCATTTTCGTACACAGGGTACTCCGGTTATGATTGGTGAGTCAGCATGCATATCTTCAGTGGCAAATCATGTCCCATGGTTTTTCTGTTTTTGCAATTTCAATTGTTGCTTTCCTAAACATTCTACTTAAAACCCAGTTTTGCAACCAACCAGACAGTAGATTTCCAGCTTGTAAAGGGTCTTAATGATTTTAGGTTATGCTTGCACAGTAGTCTAGCCACATTCTGTGACCAACCTTCCAAGATCCTGCCTTTGAAATCTTGTTCAGTTCAATGAACCCTAGGTTTGTTTTTTTGAAGTCCTTTGTCACCTGTTGTAGGCGGTGGCGTCTTGGCATACACTCTATTGGGAGTAGATTTCAATGAGCTGACGGGGGAGATCATGTTTCTCATTCTTGATCCTCACTACACGGGTGGTGAGGACTTGAAATCCATTCGTAATGGAGGCTGGTGTGGCTGGAAAGGGACTATCACTACTAACGGTCAACAATTCTTCCTTGCCAACAAGTTCTATAATCTTTTGTTGCCTCAACGGCCCATTACAGTTTAAAAGGATAAATTCATTCACTTACCTTTTCAAATGATGATGCCCTTGCTTGCTTGCTTGCTTGCTTGCATGCTTGCGTAGTTTAGTGACTGCTTCTCATTTGAAAAGCTCCATGCTCCATGATCGATCTCCTCCAGTCTGTTTTCATTGCAGCTTCCCTTCAAATCCACCCACTGAGTGTGTGCAGTAAAAATGTGGCTGGAGTCGATGATGGCTCAGTTACACATAAATGTGACAGAAATGTGCATGAATACAAAAGCTGCTACTAGATATAGATTAAGCTCAGAATCAAGTGCAACAGATCTGTGATGTGTGGAAGTCACATTGACAGCAGAGGTGAAGGTGAAGTCTTTATTTTTCTTCTTCAGCATCAACATGCAGCATCAAGAAATTCTCTCATTGATTTCTTCCTTAAACCCTTTTTCTATTTGAACCTCTGCACATCCTCAGCATGGCACATAATCAAATCCCTCAGCATATTGTGGCGACCCATCTGCAGAAGCTCTATGCAAGAGCAGGTGGTGCTCATTCCTAATTGCACATCATCTGTATCTGTTGTTGATGGCTTGGTCAGTAAACTTTGTTGCATAGTTCATAGTATGGAAGGCAATTCCCACCCCACTCCTTGTAAACATTCTTTCTTTTGTTACTCCACAAAAATCTCCGCCACTGTTTCTGTGCTCTAAAGGTGAGAAATCCCTCACCTCATGTCACAAACACAAATGTTAGTACATCACAGATCTTTTGTACAAACCATCGAGATGTTCACTTTATGTTGGCCACATAGGCTCTTATTTTTTTATTGCTTGATCATATTGCCTTGGTCACAGTCTGTGGAGCTAGCCTAAAAGCTCATGTCACTAAGATAAAGTGGACAATCAACTCCAGATCATATCACTGAAGAACTACATTGGACCACAGACAATGCAATGATGATCAAGACACGTGCTATGTAAAACATTCCTTGTCAAGGAGGTGTGCAACTGATACTCCTTTCAGAGGTGCATCCAAACATTTTGACCTGAGTAGTAGCCTCAACACTTAGCAACAATGAGGTTCTTGGCTCTCAAACAATGCAGATCTACATTCATCTACTCTTAGCAATTATGACGTTCTTGGCTCTCCAAGAACACAGATCTACATATACATCATCTCACAGCAATCACAAGCTTCTTCTTGGCTCTCCAACAATGGAGATCTACCTACATCTGTCTTCCCTCTTGTGAAAAAGGTGAGAGTTGTTCCATCAACACCAGTATATCTCCAGGGAGAAATTTCTTGCCTCATCTGAGGACCTTCATTGAAGAACAACCAGGAACCAAGACATTTGGTTCTGACAGGAAATGGAAAAGCCAGATCAGGATCAGAAGAGAGACACCAGGTTACAATCAAAGAAGATAAAACTGGAGGCAGCCAAGCTTGGCTTGCTAGGAAGCACAGAGATCATCACACCTGAAATCCCACCTCTTCCATTAAAGGATGCATGGAGCTACTGTTGTTGTACACGGATCTGAAAGTAGAAGAATCTAGCAATGCCCATGGCTTTGTGCAACGCAGATGACACTCAACAACCAGTACAGAAAGGGTTGGCATCCTGGATTTACAGCTGGAAGCTTCAACATCAGAGTGCACAATCACCCACAAACACCTGAGCCAATACATACATGGACACAATGCAAAGAGTAGCAAGATTTCTGACCCAAATAGTATTGAGAAATCTGATGTGATCTTCATCATGTAGGATCTGAGTTTCAGCAATGAAGCTGCAATGGAGCTGCTGCAATGAAACTTGTCAGAAGTTGAGTCAGAAGTGTTCCTAGATCATCATCCTGTAAGTGATTTCTCTGAAAAAAGGTGAACTCATCTTCTTTTGCTCCAATCTACTGCCATAAGCCTCTCAGGTGTGATGGAGATGAAGGAAATGAGAGGGCAAGGAAAACCAAAAGGCAAAGAACATCATCACAAATATGGAAAAAAAATGGGGAGAGAATGTCTCCAGCAAGCATGTACTCTATTTAAGATGCTACAGGTGCAGCATGCCAACCTCAAGGGCTGAGGGACTTCACAATACATTTGAGTGTGATCTCCATCAGACTCAGTTGGCTTGCTAAGTTTGCACAGTGCTCTCCTTTTTCAGTCCTTTTTCAGTACAGAAATCTTGGGAGGTCCACTGGGTCCTGGTTTCGTTGATTGCTTTGGCACAACTACAATGCCAGGGGGAGCTATGACAGATTTTTTCTCCGCTGTGTCCTCTATACTTGCACACCTTGATGTTGCAGCCCTCAAAGCTGCAGCCCGTAGTGCACAGCGTTTGCTTTGAATGATCCGAACATATTCTGCAATGAAATAATGAAGCTTTGGTGGGGGTTTTGCTGCCAAGCCAGGAGGTAATACTAGCCCAGCCTTGCGCAATGAACGTGCAGCCTGTTTCTGTGCTTGTTGATAATGGATGCCGCACAATGGAGGCGACACTGCACACAAGACTGGCTTCGAACAGGTGACTGTCCCGTTCTGGCCACTGCACATATCACGACTCCTGTCACAACACTCATGATCAAAGCAGTCATCAACCCTGCAGGGAAAAATATGCAGAGAATGTGCACCAAGTGTTTGATGAATGCACAAACCTGTGGAGTGTCAAGCCCGATAAGGCAAGACCTGTGCCAAGTAACAACAGCTCCAGACTGAGATGCTGACCACAAAGACACAGACATAAATGGCAACAAAGAAAGGAAGAGAGAGAGAGAGAGAGAGAGAAGGATGGAACATACCTGCGCACAACAAAAGAGCAAGGTCTGTACAGGCGTTGACGAGGTTCCAGTAGAATATGTTCATAGCAAAATATACTTAATGGTAGGGGTTTTGCCAAGCAACCTTGGGCTCCACAACGCAATGTCTCACTTCCTGTCCTTTCAGGTGCATGTGGCTCCCGCATCCCTCCCCCTTCTGTGCCAGACGGAGACACTCCCTCTCTCTCCCTAGCATACATAGCAGCCTCTCCATCATCTCCTCCTCCTCTTTGTTGCTCACCACTCTCAGTATCATCGCGCCATCCACTTTTTCCATGTCTGAGGTAAAACCGTCGGTATTTGGACCTCATTTCTTCTAGCAAACCCCAATACTGAGCCTTATATAACTTCATCAGCTGACGAACTCGACGAGACCTCCTCCGCACAACTTCCTCGATCGTAAGAGCCTCTGCATGTTGTAACACCTCATCTTGTTTGGCACCTGCAGCAAGTTTACCTGCTCTGGTGTTTAACAAAAACCATAGAAAAAAAGACAGTGCAGCAGGACAACACCACAAGTTCAATAATATGCTTGAGGAAAGGAGAGGGGTCAGTAGTAGTTTGTTTCTCATGCTGTTCAACTCTAATTAGGTTCTCACCACAGAAGCAGAGAATGTTCTCCTCAAGAGTCTGTTGCTCTTGGTGCAATAGTGAAAACCCTAAAACCCTAGATCATCACAACAGTGTGTTCTTCATGCAATAGTGAATGCCGTGAAACCCTAGATCATCACAAGAGTTTTTTGTTCTTGATGCAATAGCAAAAACCCTGAAACCCTATATCATCACAAGATTCTCTTGTTCTTCATGCAATAGTGAAACCCCGAGACCCTAGATCATCCCAAAAGTCTCTTGTTCTTCATGCAATAGTGAAAACCCTGAAACCCCGGATCACCACAAGAGTCTCTTGTTCTCGATGCAATAGTGAAAACCCTGAAACCTTAGATCATCACAGACCTTAGTACCTTCAAAAGCAGCATGGTCCGGAGATTCGGAGTCGTAGTCAGAGCCCTCGTCGCTGGCACCACAGCGACGAGGTTCCGTCTCGCTGCAACTGCCACTGGCATCACCGCCTGAGGCAGGAACAGCTATACGGCCTCCTCCTCCTCTTCCTCCCCCGCCTTCGAGTTCCTGAATCACCACTTTCTTCCCAACATCCCGGACCCCAGAAACCGCTGCCATTGACGACGACGGCAAGCACATAGGTGGCTTTCGCTTCACGGACTTGTGCTTCGTCGTGCTACCCATTACTTGCTGCTACTGCCGCCTATAATCCACAAGAATTCCCACACCAAAAAAAAAACCCCCTAAATCCAAAACAAAACAAGAAAAAAACAAACGACCAGGCTCTTGTATTCTTCGCTTCCGAGTGCGTCATCCACGCAACAACAAGAACAACAGGAGCCCGCCTGCTCACTCTTTCCGCTCCATCTTGGATTCCTCCTCCTCCTCCAACTTTCTGTTACCGAAACAAAGCAAAGAAAAAACCTCTCCAAACCCTCCTCCTCCTCCTCCTCCTCCT